>Ga0268252_1000192_pt1 | contig 41230 bp, 39 predicted proteins | sample AgamicMgSfrz_FD_200244 | JGI IMG/M metagenome (GOLD analysis project Ga0268252, IMG submission 200244) | Agave microbial communities from Guanajuato, Mexico - Mg.Sf.rz (v2) (version 3) | ecosystem: Host-associated > Plants > Phyllosphere > Phylloplane/Leaf | place: Guanajuato, Mexico | collected... | reverse complement strand
CGTTCCGCGATGCGCCGGCAGTAGTCGCGCGGCATCACCATCGGGCCGCCGCGCAGCGATTCGAGCGCCATGTCGAGCGCGAGGATCTTCGCCTGCAGCCGGCAGCGCGCGGCACGGTCGCTGACCGCCTGCACTTCGTCGTGCAGGTTGCGCAGCGCGCGCAGTTGCTCGACGGCCGGCGGCACGAAGCCTGCGTTCTTCAGGATACGGTTGGCCACCCGCACCTCCTCGGGCACGAGCAGGTCGTCATCCAGCGCCTGCGGCGCGCCGGTACCCGGCAAATCGTCGAACTCGCCCCGCGCGGCGGCGGCGGCGATACGTTGTTCGACCAGGGCGTCAAGCAATCTCATCAGTCAATCGGAACAATGCGGCAGGCCGAATTCTAGCAGGGTGACGCCGGTATGACAGGCCCTTCGAATACATGCTCGATATTGTATTTTTAGGGGCCGAATCGCAGCGCATGCGCGCCGATCGCCGTCAGTTGCCGCTCTGCTGCGCCGCAGCAGGCTGAGCGCCGTTCGGACGCCTCCTGACGGAGGCGAGGTCCGGGCCATTTATTTATCTACGACGATCCAGCAGGCGCCTGCCGACCCGGCAAAAACGCCAGCCGCCCTGCTTCCGTTGCCCGCTTACGCCGTCACCGTTTCCGGCCGCGCTTTCGCGAACGGGCGGAACATCGTCGCGATCAGGAACGCGCCGAGCCCGATCGCGAACGAGCCGAGGTACAGCCAGCCGTAGCTGCCGAACGCGTCGACGATCAGCCCGCCGGCGACCGGGCCCGCGGCCATCCCGAGGCTGCCGGCCATCGCGCAGCCGCCGATCACGGTGCCCATCATCCGCAGCGGAAAATTCTCGCGCGCGAGCACCGAATACAGCGGCATCACGCCCGCATAGATGAAGCCGAACAGCGTCGCGACCGCGTAGAAGCCGTCGAGCGTGCGCACGAAGTAGTAGCCGAGCGCGCCGAGCGCCTGCGCGAGCAGCCCCGCCACCAGCATGCGCTTCGCGCCGAGGCGATCGCCGAGGACCCCGAACGCGATCCGGCCGCCCATGCCCGCCAGCCCTTCGACGCTGTAGATCGATACCGCGACGATCAGCGGAATCCCGCAGGTCACCGCGTAGCTGACCGTATGGAAGATCGGGCCCGAATGGGTCGCGCAGCAGAAGAAATTGGTCAGCACCAACACCATGAACTGCGGCGAACGCAGCGCATCCGCGACCGACATCGCGGCGGGCGCGCCGGCCGACGCAGGCGCAGGCGCCGCGTGGGCGGATGCAGGATCGAGCGCGGGCGCCCGGCGCACCAGCAGCGACACCGGGATCATCACGACGGCCGCCAGCGCGGCGATCAGCAGCATCGACGTGCGCCAGTCGCGCACCGACACGAGCCAGGCGGCCAGGGGCGCCATCGTCATCGGCGCCATCCCCATGCCGGCCGACACGAGCGATACCGCGAGGCTGCGGTGCGTGTCGAACCAGCCGGTCACGCACGCCATCATCGGCGCGAATATCGCGGCCGTCGCACTGCCCACGGCCAGGCCGAAGGTCAACTGGAACACGAGCAGCGACGGCGCGCGGCTCGCCAGCGCCAGGCTCGCCGACAACAGCACGGCGCCCGCGATGACGACCGGACGCGTGCCGACGCGGTCCGACAGGCTGCCCCACGCCATGCTGGCGAACGCCATCGCGATGAAGCCGAGCGTCATCGCCGCGGAAATGCCGGTCATCGACCAGCCCGTATCGCGCGCGATGGACCGCAGGAACACCGGCAACGAGAACATCGCGCCGATCGCGACGCAGCCCATTAGGCCGCCCGCGGCGACGATTACCCAGCGGTATCGGGAATCCGGCATGTGGCGTGTCATGTGGCCTCTCCTCGTTGGTTGCGCCATTCGCGGAAACCGGGTGACGACCGCATGGCGGGGCGCACTGCCCGGTCAATATCGATACGACGGGCGACGCAGCGGGAAATCGACATGCGCGGCGTATGGGCCGCGGATTTTTATTGTCGGCGATTCCACGCGGCTCGCAAGGGTCGGATCATCCGCTCGCCCCGCTCCCGCTTTTCCGCAACGGGAAATTCGAAATCACAAATAGTTGGTTGGGGCGCGCAATGACGCTGGCTACACTCGCCCCATCTTGTCATAACAAGTTGACCGATGACCCCACCCAACGTCGTGCCGCTGTCCGCGGCCCCGCTCTACGTGCAGATCAAGGACACGCTGCGCGCGCGCATTCTCGACGGCACCTACGCGCCGCACAGCCGGATGCCCTCCGAGCACGAGCTCTGCGCGATGTTCGACGTCAGCCGCATCACGGTGCGTCAGGCGCTGGGCGACCTGCAGAAGGAAGGCCTGCTGTTCAAGCTGCACGGCAAGGGCACGTTCGTGTCGAAGCCGAAGGCGTTCCAGAACGTGACGTCGCTGCAGGGTTTTGCCGAGGCGATGTCGTCGATGGGCTACGAGATCGTCAACCAGTTGCGCAGCCTGCGCACCGTGAAGGCCGATCGCCATCTCGCGACGAAGCTGAACGTGCCGGAAGGCGCGCCGCTCGTCGAGATCCATCGCGTGCGGCTGCTGAACCGCGAACCCGTGTCGCTCGAACAGACCTGGGTGCCCGAAGCACTCGGCAAGCGCCTCGCCGGCGCCGATCTCGCGACCCGCGACATCTTCCTGATCCTCGAGAACGACTGCGGCATCCCGCTCGGCCATGCCGACGTGTCGATCGACGCGATCCTCGCGGACGACGAAATCGTCGACGCGCTGCACGTCGAGGAAAGCAGCCCCGTGCTGCGCATCGAGCGCCTCACGCACGACGCGTCGGGTGCGCCGATCGACTACGAATACCTCTACTTCCGCGGCGACGCCTTCCAGTACCGGTTGCGCGTCGACCGGCAAAAGGCGCGCAAACCTGCAAGGAGCCCGCGATGAATACCCATGTGCATGAATACGACGTCGTCGTGGTCGGCGGCGGCACGGCCGGCCCGATGGCGGCCATCAAGGCGAAGGAGCGCGATCCGTCGCTGCGCGTGCTGCTGCTCGAGAAGGCCAACGTGAAACGCAGCGGCGCGATCTCGATGGGGATGGACGGCCTGAACAACGCGGTGATCCCCGGTCATGCGACGCCCGAGCAATACACGCGCGAGATCACGATCGCCAACGACGGGATCGTCGATCAGGAAGCCGTGTACGCGTACGCGACGCACAGCTTCACGACGATCGAGCAGCTCGACCGCTGGGGCGTGAAGTTCGAGAAGGACGGCACCGGCGACTACGCGGTGAAGAAGGTCCATCACATGGGCTCGTACGTGCTGCCGATGCCGGAGGGCCACGACATCAAGAAGGTGCTGTACCGGCAACTGAAGCGCGCACGCATCGCGATCACGAACCGGATCGTCGCGACGCGCGTGCTGACCGACCCGCAAGGCCGCGCGAGCGGCGTGCTCGGTTTCGACTGCCGCACCGCCGACTTTCACGTGATCCGCGCAAAGGCCGTGATCCTCTGCTGCGGCGCGGCCGGCCGTCTCGGCCTGCCGGCGTCGGGCTACCTGATGGGCACGTACGAGAACCCGACCAACGCAGGCGACGGCTACGCGATGGCCTATCACGCGGGCGCCGCGCTCGCGAACCTCGAATGCTTCCAGATCAATCCGCTGATCAAGGATTACAACGGCCCGGCGTGCGCGTACGTGACGGGGCCCCTGGGCGGCTTCACCGCGAACGGCAAGGGCGAACGCTTCATCGAATGCGACTACTGGAGCGGCCAGATGATGTGGGAGTTCTACCAGGAACTGCAGAGCGGCAATGGCCCCGTGTTCCTGAAGCTCGACCATCTCGCGGAAGAAACGATCCGGACCATCGAGCAGATCCTGCATACCAACGAACGGCCCAGCCGCGGCCGCTTCCATGCGGGGCGCGGCACCGACTACCGCAGCCAGATGGTCGAGATGCACATCTCCGAGATCGGCTTCTGCAGCGGCCACAGCGCGTCGGGCGTGTACGTGAACGCACGTGCCGAGACGACCGTGCCGGGGCTTTACGCGGCCGGCGACATGGCGGCCGTCCCGCACAACTACATGCTCGGGGCATTCACGTACGGCTGGTTCGCCGGGCAAAACGCGGCTGACTACGTGGCCGGTCGCGACCACGCGCCGGTGGACGACCAACAGGTCGACGCCGAGCGCACCCGCGTGCTCGCACCGCTGCTGCGCGAACGCGGGCTGGCGCCGGCGCAGGTCGAGTACAAGCTGCGCCGGATGGTGAACGACTACCTGCAACCGCCGAAGGTGACGCGCAAGATGGAAATCGGGCTGCAACGTTTTGACGGAATTATTGAGGATATCGAAGAAATCAAGGCCGACAATCCGCACGAGCTGATGCGTGCGGCCGAAGTGCGCGCGATCCGCGATTGCGCCGAAATGGCCGCGCGTGCGTCGCTGTTCCGCACCGAAAGCCGCTGGGGGCTGTACCACCATCGCGTCGATTTTCCGCACCGCAACGACGCCGAATGGTTCTGCCACACGTGGTTGCGCAAGGATGCCGCGGGCGCGATGCGCAGCGAGAAGCGGCCGGTCGAACCGTACGTCGTGCCGCTCGCCGACGACGAACGCGGCGCCTACGCGCAGTTGCGCATCCGCGAACCGGCCGCGCTCGCGGCCGCCCTTTGAGGAACCTTGCCATGTCCCATACCCCGCACGACATCTTCCAGCGCAGCAGCGCGCCCGTGACGATCGACGAGTCGCTGTGCATCGCCGACAAGGGCTGCACCGTGTGCGTCGACGTGTGCCCGCTCGACCTGCTCGCGATCGACGTCACCAAGGGCAAGGCCTACATGCAGTTCGACGAATGCTGGTACTGCATGCCGTGCGAACGCGACTGCCCGACCGGCGCGGTCAAGGTCGACATTCCTTACCTGCTGCGGTGACGCGGCGCGGCGCCCGCCCACCGCTCCCCCACTACCGGACTCACGACACATGAAAACAACGCTACGGATGTTTCGCCTGCTCGCCGCGTCGATCGCGGTCGCGGCCACCGGTTTTGCACATGCGGAGACGATCCGCGTCGCGATCGGCACACAGGACACGACGATCAACTGCGCGACCGGCGGCCTGCTGATCCGTGAACTGCATCTGCTCGACAAGTACCTGCCGCGCACCGGCAAGTACCAGGACGTGAAATACGACGTGCAGTGGAAGGATTTCACGTCCGGCGCGCCGCTCACCAACGAGATGGTCGCCGGCAAGCTCGACTTCGGCGCGATGGCCGATTTCCCCGGTGCCTTGAACGGCGCGGCGTTCCGCAAGGCCGGCCGCAAGAGCGTGTTCATCACCGTGCTCGACGGCAGCATCGACGGCAGCGGCAACGGGATCGTCGTCCCGTCGAATTCGACGGTGCGCGGGCTGGCGGACCTGAAGGGCAAGACGATCTCGGTGCCGTTCGCTTCGACCGCGCACGGCATGCTGCTGCGCGCGATCAAGGCCCAGGGCTGGAACCCCGACACCGACGTGAACATCGTCACGCAGGCGCCCGAAGTGGCCGGCAGCGCGCTGAAGGCGAACAAGATCGACGCGCATGCGGATTTCGTGCCGTTCGCCGACCTGTTCCCGTACCGCGGCATCGCGCGCAAGATCTACGACGGCGCGCAGACCCACGCGCCGACCTTCCACGGCGCGCTCGTCGATGCGGACTACGCGCAGCGCTATCCGGAAATCGTCGTGGCCTATCTGCGTGCCGCGATCGAAGCGAACCGCCTGCTCGCGCAGAACCCGGAAAAGTACAGCCTGCTGATCGAGAAGGTCACCGGCATCGAGGCGCCGGTCGACTACCTGTATCACGGGCCGCTCGGCATCCAGACCCGCGACCTGACGTGGAAGCCCGAATACCGGCAAGCGGTCGCGACGGCGATCGATACGCTGAAGCTGCTGAAGAAGACCGACTCCGCGCCCGACCCCGCGACGTTCGTCGACGACCGCTATATCCGCGCGGCGTTCAAGGCGTCCGGGCTCGATTACGACGCGGCGCTGAAACACTATGGCAAGCAGCCGCTCGTCGCGAACGATGCGACGACCGGCAAGCCGATCCGCGATTTCAACGACGTCGCGCAAGTGTGGCTCGCCGGCGACGAACCGGTACGCAACTACGCGAGCCCCACCGCCGCGTTCGTGGCGCTCGGCAAGCTCGGCCCGTCCGCGAAGGTGCGGGCGGTGTTCGTGCACGACCATGCGAGCGGCCTGAAGCTGTTCGCCGACCAGGCGTGGTACGTGAAGGACGCGCACGGCGTGCTCACCGCGTTCCTGCTGAAGTCGGGCGCCGACGCGTACGCGCAGCAGGTATCGGGCGCGGTGGTCGACTACGCGGCCGCGAAGACCGTCACCGCGCAGGCGCTCGCCGCCCGCTGAACGTCGCGCGCCTTTCCCCTTCCATTCGTCGACCCCGGACTTCCGCATGGCTGCCACCCTCGACCTCGTCAAACGCCGTCTCGCCGACGCACCGCGCAGCGGTGACACCCGCTCGCCGCATTCCGCCGCGCGCCGCCGCTCGCCCCCGATGCGCCGCCGCGCGTGGCGCATCGCATCGCTCGCCGCCTGCATCGCGCTGTGGCAGGCGGCCGTCCACTGGCGGCTGTCGCTCGGCATCGTCACGTTCGCGAACGTGCCCGCGCCGGCCGACGTCGGCCCCGCGCTGGCCTCGTTCCTGCAATCGCCGAAGCTGCCGATGCACCTGTTCGCGAGCATCACGCGCGTGCTGGCCGGCTTCGTCGCGGCGGCGGTCGCCGGCATCGGCCTCGGGCTCGCGATCGGCCGCTATCGCGCGCTCGAGGACACGCTGCTGCCGCCGCTCGAGATGCTGCGGCCGATTCCGGCTGTCGCGTGGATTCCGCTCGCGATCCTGATGTTCCCGTCGTCCGAGCTGAGCATGATGTTCATCACGTTCGTCGGCGCGCTGTTTCCGATCCTGCTCAATACCGTGCATGGCGCCGAAGCCGTCGACCCGCGGCTCGTCGCGACCGCGCGCAGCCTCGGCACGCGCGGCCTCGCGCTCTATGCGGAAGTGATCCTGCCCGGCGCCGCGCCGTCGATCTTCACGGGCCTGTCGATCGGAATGGGCACCGCGTGGTTCTGCCTCGTCACGGCCGAGATGATCGCGGGCCAGTACGGGATCGGCTATTTCACGTGGGAATCCTATACGTTGCAGAACTACCCTGACATCGTGGTCGGCATGGCACTGATCGGCCTGCTCGGGATGGGCAGCAGCCTGCTCGTCAAGCGTATCGGCGCGGCGCTCACGCCGTGGTACGCACCGCGTGGAGGCCGATCATGAGTACGCCGGACATTGCGTCGCCCGCGCCCGGCCGCATCGGCGTGCGCGCGCTGACGATCGAACTCGGCCCGCCGCATGCGCGCTTCGCGGCGCTCGATACGCTCGACGTCGACATCGCACCCGGCGAATTCGTCTGCGTGCTCGGGCCGTCCGGCTGCGGGAAATCGACGCTGCTCGGCGCGCTCGCCGGCCACGTCGCGGCCACGCATGGCGAGATCATGGTCGACGGCGAACGCGTCGACCGCCCGCATCCCGATCGCGGGCTCGTGTTCCAGCAGCACACGCTGTTTCCGTGGAAGCGCGTGATCGACAACGTCGCGTTCGGCCTGAAGATGAAAGGCGTGCCCGCACGGGAGCGCCGCCGCGAAGCGGCCGAACTGCTCGAGCTCGTCGGGCTCGGCGGCTTCGGCGCGCACTATCCCGCGCAGTTGTCGGGCGGCATGCAGCAGCGCGTCGAGATTGCCCGCGTGCTGATCAACCGGCCGCGCGTGCTGCTGATGGACGAGCCGTTCGGCGCGCTCGACGCGCAGACGCGCCGGATGATGCAGACGCTGCTGCTCGACATCTGGTCGCGCATCGGCACGACCGTGCTGTTCGTCACGCACGACATCGAGGAAGCGCTGTTTCTCGGCGACCGCATCCTGATGCTGTCGCCGCGGCCTGCGCGCATCGTCGCCGATATCCGCGTGCCGCTCGCGCGGCCGCGCACCGACGACAGCACGACCGAGCCCGCGTTCGTCGACATCAAGCGCCGCTGCCTCGCGCTATTGCGCGACGCCGCCTGAGCGCACGTGCCCGCCCATTCACCGCACCGACTCTTTCCCATGACCGCTTCTTCCTCCGCTTTCCCGCTGCCCGGCGTGCCGGCCGCCGATCACGCCGATCATGCCGCGCTCGTCGCGCGCCTCGCCGCAGCCGACGCATCGGTGCGCCGCATCGCGCTGCTCGAACTCGCCGATCTCGAAGCGCCCGAACTCGTGCCGTCGTTCATCGCGGCGCTGCGCGACGACCCGTCGGCCGACGTGCGCAGCGAGGCCGCGCGCGTGCTCGACGCATGGGAGCAGCCCGAGGTCGTCGACGCGCTGTGCCACGCGCTGCTCGATCCGGACGACGGCGTGCGCGCCACCGCCGCGCAAAGCCTGTCCGAACTGAAGGACGCGGCATCGGGCGCCGTGCTGTGCCGCTGGGCCGACCGGTCCGAGCCGTTCGTGCGCGGCGCCGTGCTGCGCGGCTTGCGCGAGTTGCGCGACCCCGACGCGTTCGCGCCCGCGCTGCGCGCGCTCGACGCGAGCGCCGCTGCCGTCCGAGCCGAGGCGGTCGTCGTGCTCGGCTGGCTCAAGGACGGCCGCGCGCTGCCGCCGCTCGCCCGCGTCGCGACCGCGGACGCCGACGCGGACGTGCGGCGCGCCGCGGTCGGCGCAATCGGGTTTGCGGCGGCGGGCGATACCGCCGTCGTCACCGCGTTGCTCGCGGCGCTGCGTGACGCCGAATGGCAGGTGCGCGAAGAAGCGGCTGCCACGCTCGGCAAGCTGCGCATCGCCGCTGCGCGCGACCCGCTCGTCGCCGCGCTCGACGACGACTACTGGCAAGTGCGCGTGCGTGCCGTCCGCGCGCTGGGCCAATTGCGCGATGCGGCCGCGGCGTCGGCCGTCGTCGCGCTGCTCTCGCATACGATCAGCAACCTGCGCAAGGAAGCCGCGCTCGCGCTCGGCGAATTGCGCGACCGGGCGACGCTGCGGGCGCTACACGACGCACTCGACGATCGCGACCCCGAAGTCCGCAAGGCCGTGCGGATCGCGATCGGACAGATCGACGAGGCGTCGCGATGATCGCGCCGACCGAAATCGCACTCGATCACCCGGCACGCGCACTGACGCTGCGCTGGCCCGACGGCGCGACGCAACGTATCGGCTATGCGCAGTTGCGCAGCGATTGTCCGTGTGCGGAATGCCGGAGAATCCGCTTCGATGGCGGCCGTATCGACGCCCGCGCCGGCCTGACGCTCGACGGCGTCGAGGCGCTCGGCTACGGCGTGCGCCTTCTGTTCGGCGACGGCCATGCACGCGGCATTTATCCGTGGCCGTACCTGGCGGGGATCGCATAGCGGCGATGGCGCGGCTTCCGCGCTCGCGCGGGTCACATGGCAGAGGCGCGTAAACGCTGCGATACTGACGCCCACGATCGTCGCCACCTACCGTGGGAGCCGCACCATGCAAACCGCAGTCGGATTCATCGGCCTTGGCGTGATGGGCACGCCGATGGCGCTCAATCTCACGCGGGCCGGCACGCCGCTCGTCGCGTGGAGCCGTTCGCACGGCAGCGACGATGCGCTGCGCGACGCCGGCGCACGCGTGGCCGAAAACGTCGACGACGTCTTCGCGTCCTGCCGCACCGTGATCCTGATGCTCGCGAACGACGCGGCAATCGACGCCGCCCTTGCGCGCGGCTCACCCGGTTTTGCCGCCCGGGTCGGCGGACACACGATCGTCAACATGGGCACGAATGCGCCCGAATACTCTCGCGCACTCGCCGACGAAATCGCCGCCGCATCGGGCCGCTACGTCGAGGCGCCCGTGTCGGGCTCGCGCAAGCCGGCCGAAGCCGGTCAACTCGTCGTGATGCTGGCCGGCGCGCCGGAGGACGTCGACGCCGTACGCGCGCTGGTGAAGCCGCTGTGCCGCGACAGCTTCGTATGCGGCGACGTGCCGTCGGCGCTGACGATGAAGCTCGCCGTCAACCTGTTCCTGATCACGATGGTCACCGGTCTCACCGAAGCCACGCACTTCGCGCAACGCCACGGTATCGACCTTGCACGCTTCGCCGACGTGCTGAATGCCGGCCCGATGGCCAGCGACGTGTCGCGCGTGAAGCTCGGCAAGCTCGTCGCGGAAGATTTCTCGGTGCAGGCCGCGATCACCGACGTGCTGAAGAATGCGCGCCTCGTCGCCGAATCGGCACGCAGCATCGGCATCGCGTCGCCGCTGCTCGACATCTGCCATGCACTGTACGGAGAAACCGAGCGAGCCGGACATGGGGCGGCCGACATGGTCGCCGTGATTCGTGCGATCGAACAGCGTACCGGAGACGCGCGATGAGCCGCGTGCACGTAGTACCCGCGTTCGTTCGAACCGACAGGTAGGCGCGACCATGTCCGCAACCGGCATGTCCGCAACCGGCAATGCTACCCCCTTGCGCCCCATTCCCGCCGTGATCGGCATCGTGCTGCGCGAACGCGACGTGCTGCTCGTGCGCCGCGCGAATCCACCCGATGCAGGCTGCTGGGGCTTCCCCGGCGGCAAGATCGAGCCGGGCGAGCCGCTCGCGGATGCGGTCGTGCGCGAAATCGCGGAAGAAACGACGGTCGACGTGGAAGCGCTCGACGCCTTTACCGCGCTGGACGCGTTCGATTACGATGCGCACGGCGTCGTGCGCCAGCATTTCGTCATGGTCGCCGTGCTGTGCAGATGGCTGCGCGGCACACCGGCCGCCGGCGACGATGCGCTCGACGCGCGCTGGTTCGGCATCGACGAACTCGACCGCGACGATTTGCCGATGAGCGCCGGCGTGCGCGACATCGCGCGGCGAGCGATCGAGCGGGCGGCGGTGCCAGGCAACGCGCGACCGCCATCCGGCTGACACACCGCTGTCGCTTGCGCATCACCGCGACGCGTTCGCTCCGTCACGACGCCCGCTACCCGCCGAGCGCCAGATCACCACCCGTCAAACCATGATCAGAATCCGACAATCCACCGAGGCCGACGGCACATACGTTCTGGACATCTGGCGCAACGCCGTCGATGCCACGCATCACTTCCTGAGCGACAACGACCGTCGCGCGATCGAATCCGAAGTCGTCGCATTTCTGCCGGGCGCGCCGCTCGATCTAGCCGTCGACGAAACCGATCGCCCGATCGGTTTCATGCTGCTCGACGGCGGCCACATGGAAGCGCTGTTCGTCGATCCCGCCCACCATGGTGCGGGGGTCGGGCGGCGGCTGGTCGAAGAAGCGCTCAAGCGCCATTCCAACTTGTCGACCGACGTCAACGAACAGAACGAGGCGGCTGCGGGATTCTATGAACGGCTCGGATTCGAGCGCTGCGGGAGATCGGCACTGGATGGACAAGGTCGGCCTTATCCGCTGATTCACCTTCGTTATCGCGGTGGCGATCGGGACTGAGCCGGCGTCCCGACGAGAACGGGACGCTGTACCGGCCCGGTCCGGATGCGCTGAAACGGCACCGCCCTCACGGCATCGCGATCATCTCGACGAGCTGCCGGTCGTCAACGGCCAGCGCCCCAACACGTCGTAGTGCGACTTGCCGAGCCAGCTATCGATCAGGACGAAGTCGAACACGGTCCAGGTAATCGGCTCGATCCGATACTCATCGGGCCTCTGCACGCCATGCAGCAGCGTCACGTGCGGGGTGAAACTCGAGGGGAAAACAGGCACGCCTACCCTTTTCAACGCGTCTCGCAACTGCCGCCGAAAATCGATCAAGTCTTCCAGACCGGCCTTCCCCGTCAGCACCAGCGGCTGACGACCGGACCGCCTGTTGAAGCTGATGATCTTGTCGAACCTCACGGAGAAAGACGGCACTTCCATGCGATCCGCGACCGCGCGGGCCCGTGCAAGCGTAGCGCCCGGCACGTAAGCGAAGTCGCCTAGAGAGCCCAGCGTGATGTGCAGACGCTCGGTGCCCACCGGACTGTCCTTCTGCTGCTGCAAGCTTTTGGCGACACCGGCAATGCGCGCGGCCGTGGCCGGAGCCGGCATCACGGCGAAAAAGAAGCGGTGCACGGGAGCCGGCGGCGGCGCATCGAATCCGGGTAGCGTCAGTTGAGTCACGGCAGCATGTCCGACTGGCGTGGAGCGAAATTTCATTATCGTCAGTCGGCAGCCTGCTCGCTCGCGGCTCGACGATTCCACCGTTCGCGCGCCTGAAGATGCTACCCTCTCGGCCAAACTCGACACCCTCTGATGACGCCCCCGAATTCAACCATGCAAACCGTCGCGGTACTGGACTTCGAAACAACCGGCCTGTCGCCGAATCTGGGCGACCGTGCAACCGAAATTGCCGTCATCCTGCTGCGCGACGGGCAAGTTGTCGACCGTTTCCAGAGCTTGATGAATGCCGGCCGACGCATCCCGTCCGATGTCGTTGCGCTCACCGGCATCACGAACGACATGATCGCGACGGCGCCGCCCGCGTCCGAAGTCATGAAGGAAGCGGCGACGTTCGTCGGCAAGCATGCGGTCGTGGCTCACAACGCCGGTTTCGACAAGCGCTTCTGGCAGTCGGAACTCGGGCTGCTCGGCATGTCGGCCGACCATGCGTTTGCGTGCACGATGCTGGTGGCCAGACGGATCTATCCCGACGCCCGGAGTCACCGCCTGTCGAGCCTCGCCGAGATGCTGCGGCTGCCGCAGACGGGCCGTGCGCACCGGGCGATGGTCGATGCCGAAATGGCCGGCCATCTGTGGTGCCGGCTGCAGCAGGATATTTCGCGGACTTACGGGCTGGATCGGATCGATCACGCGTTGATGTCGCGGGTGCAGGCGACGACGAAGGCGAAGGTGCCGATGTATCTGCGGTCGCTCGGGCGGCCGCACGTGTGACCGCCCCACGACAACGCGAACCATATCAAGCGGTTTCAGTGCCGCTTGCCCACTGGGTCAAAAACGCTGCGATCTTTTCTTCGATATGACTTTCAACAGTCTGCAATCGGAGCAAGGGGATCTCGCTTTTCGTCAGAATGCTGTCTTTCAGCGCATCCCGTTCGATTTGTTGTGCCATGCCGTGCGATCCGCCATCCACTTCGATCACACCCAACGGCGTTTTCCCTACCTTGAAATACAGTACGAAATCACAACTGGCGCGATTTTTCATGAAATCCCGCTCCCGTGACGTCAGGGTGCCGTTCGTCAAGGACACCAACTGAATCAAGGCAATTTGCGAGTGAAATGTCATCGCCCGATAAGCGTCGCCGGACAATACCTCACGCAGTATCTGCGCGACGATCTGCTCGGACTTGTATCGGGAGTCAGCGGGACGCAGCCTGGCGTTGAGCCGCTCGAGTGACGCGTCATATTCCTTGTAGAGCAGGTCGAAAGCGGACACAACTGGAGCGCGATGGATCTGCTTCTCGTTGGCGTAGTACTCGATATGGCGAATCAGTGCTGCAATATGTCCGTTGGTTGCAGCAAAGACGTCGTCTCCCGTCACCAACGTGAATTTGCGCTTCGCTCTCGATACTGCCACATTGACCAAGTGCGGATCATCGACGAAACCCAGGCTTTGTTGGCTCCGGTACTTCTTGTCCAGCACCGTGGAGAAGACAATCTCATCGCACTCCCTGCCTTGAAACTTGTGTACCGTATCTTTGACGAAATCGGCCGGTAAATGCTCGCGAGACAGCGCGACCTGCGCGTTGTACGGGGCGATGAACCCCCTGCGCTGCTCATTGTCCCAGTCGCTCTCACCATCCCATTTAAGCGTCTCAAGCAGCGAATCCAGTTCGCGTCGATTCGCATTGTTGCGCGTGTGATTTCCCTTGGCCGTGACGAGCAGCTCCAATGAGCTTTCGCCTCCGTCACGCGTCATCGGTAGGAGCTGATTGTCATAGAACTGCTGATTGCAGAACTGGATGATTCTGGGATGACAACGGTAATGCTCTTTCAGAAGCGTCATCGGTATCGAATCGTGGAACACGCCGACGCACGAATCGAGCAGACTGTACTTGTCACAATCGTAAAACTCGCCAGGTGAAGCGATGCCAAGCTTCTGCGGAATATGCGGGAGCTGTTTCCTGTCGCCGACGATGATCAGATTTTTGGCGCAGCCCAGCGCCAGTATCCCGGGGACGATGTCTTGCTGCGACGCCTCGTCGATGATCACATAGTCGAGAATCGCACCGCCGACCGAGTTGACAATGGAATGCGTGCCGCTACCGATGATAGGAAAGCGCCGCACGAATGCATCGAAGTTCCTGCTGTAGTTTTTTGCATCGAACGATTCTTGCCGCGAGATATGCTGGTGAAGATGGTACTTGAGATGAGCCATCGATCCCGCGACCAGCTCATCCAGCAATGCATCGAAGTTGCCCAGCACCAGCGCTTCTCGATGGGCAGTCAATGCAGACTGCTTCTCCTGCAGCGCCCTTTCGTAGTAGTGCTTCTGCAACGCGTAAATCACCGATTTGCGCTTTTCCCAGTCATCAAATGGCTTCGCTCGAAAGATCCCAAAATTGAGCAGCAGCTCGAGCCTGTCCTTGAGCCGGATGCGATTCTCGGCAAGATAGGTCAGATAAGCCATCAGGTCCGACGATTTTCGCGGAGACAGTTGGTACTTGCTCAGAGAAACCGGCATCGCCACCGAATTCTCGCGCTGCCACTCCAGCAGGTAGTTCAGCTCTACGGTGAGCTCATCGACCTCGGCCTGCAGGCGAGCCACGGTGTTCTGAACATATAAATGTTGCTTCAGCTTCTGCAGGACCGCTTGAATCTGATCCATCGCGGGAGCTGGCGCAGGCGGCTCCGACGGCAAGGCTGGAACATCGACAAAGAAATCGTCGCGATTTGCCGCACGGCCCAGCTTGGCAACCACATAGTCCAGTCCGACCCTATCCAGTTTCTCATAGACGTTTTCAACGGCAGCATTGTTATTGGACAGGACAGCGACCGTGTTCCCGCGTAATAGAATATTGGCCAGGATGTTTAAGATGGTTTGCGTCTTTCCCGTGCCGGGCGGCCCTTCTATCAGGCTGATTTTCGAGGCGAAAGCTTGCTCCACTGCCTTCAGTTGGCTTTCGTTGACACCAAAAGGGTAAATAAAGTCCCCTCCTTGCGCGCGCACTTGGTGTCTTGCCGTGCAATATGCGTGCAACGCCGTGTCTTCATGAGGAGCCAGCCTCTCCAACTGGCGCAGCACGTTGTCGGCGATAGGTTTATCCTGCGGGCTCGCTTGTTCGGCTCGGGCCTTTGCCACGGCAACGAAATAGCGAAAAACCGGTTCATCCTTGATGTTTGTCGTGAGGTTGAGCTCAATATCTTGAGCACTCATGACATAAATCTTTCGGCTCCCCGGATAGTGGACGGCAGCGTATTTCCCGCCATAGATCACCACCTTGTCGACGACGCTGAATTGCACCCCTCCTTTCTTTGACAGGAGCCTGTCTTGGACTATTTCAGTCGGCTCGATTCTACAATTACTGAGCGGACTATGAAAAGATTTTCCGGACGGGAAGTGGCAAGTCAACATCAACTCATCCCTGTCGGCACCCCACCATATCGTCCAGTCTTTGATCTGCCTGGTTCTTTCTTCGTCGTTTACCCAGATGGAAACCATATGATCCTTATGCGACATTTATTCAAAGCATAAAAATTCAGATTTCCCATTCTAAACTACACTCGACTACAACGATCCAGCAACAGGCGAAACGGCCGTCAATGCAGTTTGAACGTAATGATCAAATGAACTGTTGTTGATAAGTCGTCGTTCTGGAACAGCAGGATACGTAAGCGACCGGATGCGTACTGCGTCCAGAAACAGGGCGAACAGCCCCGACCTCGCCCCACAACGGAATCGCGGTCTTTCGTCTGCCGTTCCGGGCACGACTCTATCCATACCAGGATTGCAAATTGTGAACGATTCAGTCTTTCGCGACGCGGCCCGTCAACGGCCAACGCCCGATAACGTCGTAATGCGTCTTGCCGAGCCAGCTGTGGATCAGGACGAATTCGTTCACGGTCCAAGTCACCGGCTCCAGGTCGCACCGACTGAATTTTCCATCGCCGTACAGCAACGTGACGTGCGGCGTGAAACTCGTACCCGAAATACGCAGACGAGTTCCTCTGAGAGCCTCTACAAGGCTGCGCTGAAACATGACCAACGCGTCCAGCCCGTCGCTCCCCGTCAGCACGAAAGGTCGATGGCCCGGTCGCCCGTTGAAGCGGAGCATCTGATCGAACGTCACGCCGAACGGCGGCACATCGATAGTTGTTGCGGCGAAACATGCCCGCTCAACAACCACCTCCGGCACATGCACGAAGTCGCCCAAGCTGTACAGCGTGACATGCAGACGCTCAGCATGGAGCGGGCGACCGCTGATCCGCACATCGGAGCCCAGGCGCGCGCGCTGCTCGGTCATGCGCGTAGCGGTGCCCGGGTCGGGCATCACTGCAAAGAAGAGACGATGCTCCGGCATCAATCGAGTTGCCTCGAATCCGGGTAGCGTCAGTTGCGGCACCGCAGTATTGTCGGTTTGCATGGGTAGGCCCTCCAGTATCGTCAACCGAATTCGACCGCCAACAACACAAACAACAACGCCCGGCAGGTATCCCCGCCGGGCGTCCGCATCATCCGATGCCACTATCAGTCATCGAGGCACACCTCGACGCCGAAGCTCACTCCCACTCGATCGTCGCCGGCGGCTTCCCCGAGATGTCGTACACGACCCGGTTGATCCCGCGCACTTCGTTGATGATGCGATTCGACGCGCGACCGAGCAGCGCATACGGCAGATGCGCCCAATGCGCAGTCATGAAGTCGGTCGTCTGCACCGCGCGCAGCGACGTCACGTAGTCGTATGTCCGCCCATCGCCCATCACGCCAACCGACTTGACCGGCAGGAACACCGCGAATGCCTGGCTCGTCAGGTCGTACCAGCTCTTGCCGACGTCGGCCTCGCCGCACAGGCCGGCAGCCGCATCCTGCGCGGTCGCGGTCGTGTTGCGCAGTTCCTCGATGAAGATCGCGTCCGCGCGGCGCAGCAGCTCCGCGTATTCGCGCTTCACTTCGCCGAGAATCCGCACGCCGAGGCCCGGGCCCGGGAACGGATGGCGGTACACCATCTCCGGCGGCAGACCGAGCGCGACACCCAGCTCGCGCACTTCGTCCTTGAACAGGTCCCGCAGCGGCTCGAGCAGCTTCAGGCCGAGCGTTTCCGGCAGGCCGCCGACGTTGTGGTGGCTCTTGATCGTCGTCGCCTTCTTCGTCTTCGTGCCGCCCGATTCGACCACGTCCGGGTAGATCGTGCCCTGCGCGAGCCACTTCGCCTTCGATAGCTTCTTCGCCTCGGCTTGGAACACCTCGACGAACTCGCGGCCGATGATCTTGCGCTTCGCTTCCGGATCGGTCACGCCGGCCAGATGGCCGAGGAACTGGTCGGATGCGTCGACGTGCACGACCTTCGCATGCAGGCGGCCCTCGAACATGTCGAGCACCATCTTGCCTTCGTTCAGGCGCAGCAGGCCGTGGTCGACGAACACGCAGGTCAGTTGATCGCCGATCGCGCGATGGATCAGCGCGGCCGCGACGCTCGAATCGACGCCGCCCGACAGGCCGAGAATCACTTCCTCGTCACCGACCTGCTCGCGGATCTTCGCGACGGCTTCCTCGATGTGGTTCTTCATGATCCAGTCGGGCTTCGCACCGGCGATCTGCAGCACGAAGCGCTCGATGATCTGGCGGCCCTTCACCGTGTGCGTGACTTCCGGGTGGAACTGCACCGCGTAGTAGCCGCGCGCCTCGTCGGCCATGCCGGCGATCGGGCAGCTCGGCGTCGACGCCATCAGCGCGAAGCCCGGCGGCAGCTCGGCCACCTTGTCGCCGTGGCTCATCCAGACCTTCAGCATCCCGTGGCCTTCGGCCGTCGTGAAATCCTCGATGCCGTCGAGCAGGCGCGTATGGCCGTGCGCACGCATTTCCGCGTAGCCGAATTCGCGATGGTCGCTCCACTCGACCTTGCCGCCGAGCTGCACGGCCATCGTCTGCATGCCGTAGCAGATGCCGAGCACCGGCACGCCGAGATCCCACACGGCCTGCGGCGCGCGCAGTTGATGGTCTTCGTACGTGCTCGCGTGGCTGCCCGACAGGATCACCGCCTTCGGCGCGAACTCGCGGACGAAGTCGTCGGACACATCGTTCGGATGGATTTCGCAGTAGACGTGCGCTTCACGCACGCGCCGTGCAATCAGTTGGGTGACTTGCGAACCGAAGTCGAGAATCAGGATTTTGTCGTGCATGGCTGCGGACGGGATGAAGAGAATAAGAAAAGCAGCGCACGAAGCGCTGCGTCAAAAGCATGGACAGCGGCGTCGGGCGGCAGGCGGCTCGCGCGACGCATCGCCGGTCAATCCTGCGACGGCGGGCGCGCGTCGAATGCGACGCTGCCTGACGCGCGATCGGATGCGGCCGATGGACCAGCGGCGACCGGCGCCGAAGGCGCCACCGGGCGGCTGACGACCGGCTCGACCCGCGGCTGCGGCGTGGAGGCCGGCGCCGGTTCGACCGGACGCTTCGCGTCCCGGCCCTCGAGCGCCTCCGCCCTGTCGGCCCTTTCGCGCCGGCGCACGGCCGATGCGAGCCGCACACCGCCGAGACCGAGCACGATCAGCGCAACCCCGGCCACGGCCGACAGCACCCGGCCGGCGGCCGCCAGCGCGGGCCCGCTGCCGGTGCCGATCGACCACACGACCGTCAGCACGCCGGTCAGCCAGTTCACGTGGCCGACCACCCGTGCGACGGGCGCCGTGAGGTCGCCGTTGAACGCCGCATGAAACGCGAGCCACGCGAGCCCGAGCAGCGCGATGCCGAACGCCTGGCCGAGCATCGCCGGCTGGATGTTCGCCAGTTGCAGCGCGTCGAACAGCGCCTGCCAGGGCGTCAGCACGAACAGCACGCCGAACGCCAGCAGCAGCACGGCATCGACGATCAGCACGGCTCGCAGCAGCGGTTTCATCGGCGCTCAGTCCACGTGGTAGTTCGGCGCTTCCTTCGTGATCTGCACGTCGTGCACGTGCGACTCGCGCATGCCCGCCGCGGTGATCTGGACGAATTCGGCCTTCTCGTGCAGCTCGTCGATCGTCTTGCAGCCGCAGTAGCCCATGCTCGCGCGCACGCCGCCGACCAGCTGGAACAGGATCGCGTTGACCGAACCCTTGTAAGCGACACGGCCTTCGATACCTTCCGGCACGAGCTTGTCGATGTTCGCCGAGTTGTCCTGGAAGTAGCGGTCTGCCGCGCCGTCCTTCATCGCACCGACCGAACCCATGCCGCGATACGACTTGTACTGGCGGCCCTGGTACAGGAACACGTCGCCCGGCGCCTCTTCGGTGCCTGCGAACATGCTGCCCATCATCACCGCGTTCGCGCCGGCCGCGAGGGCCTTCGACACGTCGCCCGAGAAGCGCACGCCGCCGTCGGCGATGCACGGCACGCCGGTGCCCTTCAGCGCTTCCGACACGTTCGCGATCGCGCTGATCTGCGGCACGCCGACACCCGCGACGATCCGCGTCGTGCAGATCGAACCCGGGCCGATCCCGACCTTGACCGCGTCCGCGCCGTATTCGACCAGCGCCTTCGCGGCGGCGGCCGTCGCGATGTTGCCGCCGATCACCTCGACGTGCGGGAAGTTCTGCTTGACCCAGCGCACGCGCTCGAGCACGCCCTTGCTGTGACCGTGCGCGGTATCGACGACGATCACGTCGACGCCGGCCTGCACCAGCAGCTCGACGCGCTCTTCGTTGTCCGGACCGACGCCGACCGCCGCGCCTGCGCGCAGCTTGCCGTGTTCGTCCTTGCATGCATCCGGGTGCTCGGTCTGCTTCGTGATGTCCTTGACGGTCATCAGGCCGCGCAGTTCGAACGCGTCGTTGACGACCAGCACGCGTTCGAGGCGGTGGCTGTGCATCAACGCCTTCGCTTCGGCGAGCGGCGTGCCTTCCTTGACCGTGACGAGGCGCTCGCGCGGCGTCATGATCGACTTGACCGGCTCGTCGAGGCGCGTTTCGAAACGCAGGTCGCGGTTCGTGACGATGCCGACGAGCTGCGGGCCTTCGACGACCGGGAAGCCCGAGATGCCATGCTGGCGCGACAGCGCGATCACGTCGCGCACCTTCATTTGCGGGGGCACCGTGATCGGGTCGCGGACGACGCCCGACTCGAAACGCTTGACCTTCGCGACTTCGCGGGCCTGTTCGGCCGGCGTGAGGTTCTTGTGGACGATACCGACGCCACCCTGCTGGGCCATCGCGATCGCGAGGCGACCTTCGGTGACCGTGTCCATCGCGGCGGACACGAGCGGCATGTTCAAGGAGATGTTGCGGGTCAGCTTGGTCTTGAGGCTGGTGTCGCGCGGGAGAACGTCGGAGAAGGCGGGAACGAGGAGCACGTCATCGAAAGTGAGTGCTTTTTGGATCAGACGCATGGCAAATCCTATGGGCGCAAAAGCGAATTATACGCGAAGCGCCGCGAATTTTCACAACACGAACAACGGCTTAGCCGGTTTCGGCCGTTCGGGGGCCGAATCGTTCGGATCGCCGTTCGGTTCGTTTTCGATCGTCTTTCGTTTCACCGCCGCATCGAGCCATTCGCGCAACCGGCGGCCGGCGGCATGTGCCCGTGTCGCGGCGGGGCCACACGGCCGCGACGGCGGCGGCCGCGCGCACGGCCCGGCGACCCGCCGAAGCGGCTTGCCAGCCCTGCTTCACGCCAGCCCGGCGGCACGGGCGATCATCGCCATGCCGCCCGCCACCACCACGCAACCGACGGTCCGCGCGACGCGCCCGCCGGCCGGCACAACGCGTTCGGCGGCAATCGCGACCGTCACGGCGGCCATCACGCGCAGATCCATCATGCCGGCCGCCAGCGCGACGGCCATCAGGTTCCCGCAACATGCGCCGCACCGGACCGCGGCGCGCACGCCGTACCGCCATGCCGTGACGGCCGCTGCCCGCGGCCGATGCACGTCGTGCGCCTCCGCATGCCGGCAGCACGCGAGCCGGCGCGCCTTCCACCCGGAGAATTGCAACGCGCCCGCGGCCAGCACGATGGCGCCGGACACGAACGGCATCGCCCGGGCGAGCGCCGGCAGACGGGCGGCGGCCGTCGTCAGTACGGCGCCGGCCGGAAACACGAGCGCGCCGAGCGCCATCCAGACCGAGAAATATCCCGCCCCCGCGACGACGACGAGCCAGGCCGACCGCGCCGCCGCCTGCGGGCCGATGCGCCGCCGGTAATGCCAGAGCTGCGGCGCGAGCACGGGCAGCATCATCGTCACCGTCATCGCGCCCCACATTCCGGCGAACGTCGCGAATGCGCGCCCGGCGCCCTGCCCGCACGGCCGCAGCCCTGCGGCCGAGGCCATCCAGCCGCCGGGCATCGGTACGCCGCCCATCGCCGCCATCGCCGCGTGCTGCGCCAGCGTCGCCACCACGGCGACCGCAAACACGGCCGCGACCGCCACGCCGAATGCCCGCGGATCGAGGGCCGTCTCGCCGGTTATCGGCCCGGCTTTCGGCCCGGTCGTCGTTCGTGTCATCGCGCGCTCCCGTCCGTCGCCGGCCCGCTCAGCCGCGCGCGTACTCGTCGTGACGGCGCCACCACGGGCCGGCCTCGTTGCGGCCGCGCGGCGCGCGATCGAGCCACTGGTACATCCCCCACAGCCCGTCGAGGCCGCGCGCGTAGGTCGAATACGTGTGATAGACGGCGCCATCCTCGCGCACGAACGCGCTCATCCCCGGCCGGTCGAGCGAATACGTGCGCGCGTCGGTGCCGCAGGTGGCCGCGAACTGCACGACGGGCGCTGGCGGCGGATCCATGTCCATCGCATGGCCGGCCCGCGCATAGTTGTATTCGACGTCGCCCGCGCGCTGCTGCGTTTCGGTGAACGACACGTTGAAGTCGAAGTTGAAATCGCTGCCGACCGACGACGCCCACGGGAACGTCCACCCCATCCGCTGCCGGTACGCGAGCAGTTTCGCGAGCGGCGCGCGCGACACGGCCGCGAGCGTCACGTCGTGATGCGCCAGATGCACGGCAAAGCCGTCGAAGCCGTCGGCGAGCGCCGAGCACGACGGGCAGCCCGCCTTGTAGTCGGGGCCGAACATGAAGTGATAGACGAGCAGTTGCGAACGGCCGCGAAACAGGTCGTCGAGCGTCGCCTGCCCTTCCTCGGTATCGAACCGGTAGGCCTTGTCGACGCGCACCCACGGCAGCGCCTGGCGCCGCCGCGCGAGTTCGTCGCTTTGCCGCGTCAACGCCTTTTCCGCGTCGAGCAGCGCGCGACGTTCGGCCAGCCATTCGTCGCGGGTTCCGGTGAGATGGGTCGTCATTGCGGGTTCCTCCTTCCGATGGGTATCCGGGCACGGCGTCCGAGGCCGTGTGCGTGGTGCTAGATTAGTGGCGGGCATCGGACCGGAGGGAGTGACAAGTGTGTCGGGATTCGGATGGATTCGCTGATCACGGCGGCCGCGCGCGCGCTCGCGACCGGTGACGCGCTCGGCGCGCTGAACCGCGTCGCGCTGCGCGACGATGCGCCGGCGCTCGCGCTGCGCGGCATCGCGCTGGCGCAGCTCGGCGATTTCGACCGGGCGCGCGCGCTCGTGCGCGCCGCCGCACGCGCATTCGGTGCGAAGGAAGCGGTCGCGCGGGCGCGCTGCGTCGTCGCGGAAGCCGAGATCGCGCTCGCGTCGCGCGACCTGCGCTGGCCGACCCGCGCGCTCGACGCGGCCTGCGCGACGCTCGACACGCACGGCGACCGCGCGAACGCCGCGCATGCCCGCTATCTCGGCGTGCGCCGGTTGCTGCTGATCGGTCAGCTCGACGAGGCCGAACGGCTGCTTGCGCATCTCGATCCCGTGCCGCTGCCGCCCGCGTCACGCGCCACCCATGAATTGATCGCGGCCGGCATCGCGATGCGCCGCCTCCGCACGCACGCGGCCCGTGCGGCGCTCGACCGTGCGCGGACCGCCGCCCACGCCGCCGGCATCGCCGCGCTGACGGCCGAGGTCGATACCGCGGCGCGCGTGCTCGACGCACCGGCCGCCCGGCTCATCGCGCGCGGCACGTCGCGGCTCGTGCCGCTCGACGAAGTGGAGACGCTGTTCGAGTCGAATGCGCTCGTCGTCGACGCGTGCCGCCACACGGTGCGCGATGCGCGCACGACCGTGTCGCTCGCGCGGCGTCCGGTGCTCTTCGTGCTCGCCCGTGCGCTGGGCGAAGCGTGGCCGGCCGACGTATCGAGAAACGCGCTCGTCGCCGCCGCGTTCCGTGCGAAACAGGCCGACGAATCGCATCGTGCGCGGCTGCGTGTCGAGGTCGGCCGGCTGCGTGCGGTGCTGCGCCCGCTCGCGAACGTGGTCGCGACGCCGCGCGGCTTCGCGCTCGAACCGCTCGGCGTGCGCGAAACCGTCGTCCTCGCGCGCCCGGTCGACGATCGCCATGCGGCCGTGCTCGCACTCCTCGCCGACGGCGAAGCGTGGTCGAGCTCCGCGCTGGCGCTCGCGCTCGGCGCCAGCCAGCGCACCGTGCAGCGTGCGCTCGACGCGCTCGCGGAAACCGGCAAGGTGCAGGCGCTCGGCCGCGCACGCGCGCGCCGCTGGATGACGCCGCCGCTGCCCGGATTCGCGACGACCTTGTTACTCCCGGTTGCGCTGCCGGGCGATTAGGATGGCCCCATCGAACGACGAGGTGACGAACATGAAACGCTCCACTGCAGAGATCCTTCACGAGTACGGCCCGTTCCCGGGCGTCGACGGCGTGCACGGCGTCACGTTCGACGGGCAGCACGTGTGGTACGCATCCGGCGACAAGCTGAATGCGCTCGACCCTGAGCGCGGCACGACCGTCCGCTCGCTCGACGTCGCCGCGCACGCGGGCACCGCGTTCGACGGCCGCCACCTGTTCCAGATCGTCGAGGACCGCATCGAGAAGATCGACCCCGAATCGGGTCGCGTGCTCGCGACGATCCCGGCGCCCGGCGGCGGCGCCGATTCGGGGCTCGCGTGGGCGGAAGGCACGCTGTGGGTCGGCCAGTACAGCGAACGCAAGATTCATCAGGTGGACCCGCAGTCGGGCGCCGTGCTGCGCACGATCGAATCGAACCGCTTCGTCACCGGCGTGACGTGGGTCGACGGCGAGCTGTGGCACGGCACGTGGGAAGCCGACCAGAGCGACCTGCGACGCATCGATCCGCACACGGGCGAGGTGCTCGAGCAGATCGACATGCCGGCCGGCGTCGGCGTGTCGGGGCTCGAATCCGACGGCCACGACCGCTTCTACTGCGGCGGCGGCAACAGCGGCAAGCTGCGTGCCGTGCGCCGCCCGGCGCGCACGCGTACCGCCACCGACGGCACGGACGGGATACCCGATCCGGCAGACGGCTGATCGACCGCGTGCCCACGCTGCCCGAACGCGCCGCCATGCCCCGAGTGCAGGATTGAACAAGACGCCGCCACGACGGCATCGCTAAGATGCGCGCACTTCAGTCATTTGTTCGGAGCGGTCGATGCAGCGCGGCGTGGTGTACGGTGTCCTGGCGGGCGCCCTGTGGGGCATGGTGTTTCTCGTGCCGCGGCTGCTGACCGATTTCTCGCCGCTGCTGCTGAGCGCCGGCCGCTATACGATGTACGGCCTCGTGTCGCTGGCGGCCGCACTGCCGGTCGCCCGCTCGCTGCTCGTGCGCTTGACCCGCGAGGATCTGGTCGCGCTGGTGAGGCTCGCCGTCATCGGCAACGTCGCGTACTACATGCTGCTGTCCGGCGCCGTGCACCTGATCGGCATCGCGCCCAGTTCGCTGATCGTCGGCGTGCTGCCCGTGACCGTCACGCTCGCAGGCCTCGGCGACCGTGGCGCCATGCCGCTGCGGCGGCTCGCCGCTCCGCTCGCGCTGGTGATCGCGGGTATCATCTGCATCAACGTCGACCTGTTTACATCCGAAGCCGCGCACGCCACGACGCTCGCCCAGAAGCTCGCGGGCATCGCCTGCGCGGCGGGCGCGCTCGCGAGCTGGACCTGGTATGCGGTGGCGAACACACGCTACCTGCAGCGCCATCACCACTTCGGCGGCAATGAATGGTCGGTGCTGTGGGGTGTCGTGACGGGGTTGATCGGCGGGCTCTGCTGGATGGCGATCCTCGCGCTGCCGGCCGGCACGGTGCAGGCGGCCGTCCCCGCATCGCGGTGGCAGTTGTTCTGGCTGCTGAACCTCGTGCTCGCGATCGGCGCGTCGTGGCTCGGCAACGGGCTGTGGAATGCCGCGTCGAAGCGGCTGCCGCTCACGCTGTCGGGCCAGCTGATCGTGTTCGAAACCGTGTTCGCGATGCTGTATGCGTTCGTGTATGACCAACGGATGCCGCACGTGCTCGAGATCGCCGCGCTCGTGCTGCTGCTCGCCGGCGTATACGGCTCGGTGCGACGGCACGGCGACACACCGGGCAGCGCGTCGACAAACGCAAACGCCGCGGCCCATTGAGCGCCGCGGCGTTTGATCAGATCAATCGAAACGAAAAGCGCGTCAGCGCGCGTCCTTGTGCATCCACTTGCGGCCCTCGATCGAGCCGGCGCGGCGGGACTTGTCGACGCGCCGCTGGCGCGCGAGCTTCGGATCGACGATCAGCGGACGGTAGATCTCGACGCGGTCGTGATCGACGAGCGGCGCGTCGAGCGGTGCGAGCTTGCCGTACACGCCCGTCTTCGCGTGTGCGAGATCGATCTCCGGATGCAGCGCGAGCACACCGCTCGCGTCGATGGCCGAGCGCACGGTCGCCCCTTCGGGCAGCGACAGCGGAATCAGCGTCTGGCGGTCCGGCAGCGCGTAGCAGACTTCGATCGACAGCATCGCGTCACCCCTTCCCGTAGCGCTGGTCCGCACGCTTCACGAACGAATCGACGAACGTGTTCGCGATGTGGCTGAACACCGGCCCGATGATCTTCTCGAGCAGGATGCTCGAAAACTCGTAGTGCAGCGCGAATTCGATCTTGCACGCATCGGCGCGCAGCGGGATGAAGCGCCACGAACCCGTGAACTTCTTGAACGGCCCGTCCGCGAACTCCATGTCGATCCGGGTCGGACGCTGCTGCGTGTTGCGGGTCGCGAAATGCTGCTTGATACCCTTGAAGTTGATGTCGATGCGCGCTTCCATCCCGCTCTCGTCCTGACGGCGAACCTCGACACCGCCGCACCAGGGCAGGAAATTGGGGTAGTCGGCCACGTCGGTGACGAGGTCGAACATCTGTTCCGCCGAATGACGGATCAATACGGTTTTCTGGACATCTGCCATAAATCGCGCGGCATCGCTTAAAGTGGGAACGCCAAGCCGGGCGATACGCGCCCCGCTTTGCTAAAATCGTGATTTTAAACGAGTTGGCCCGATCCTTTCATGAGCATCATCGACAACAGGAAAGCGCACTTCGATTATCACATCGAGGAACGCTACGAGGCGGGGCTCGTGCTGGAGGGCTGGGAAGTCAAGGCGCTGCGCGCCGGACGCGGCCAGATCAAGGAAGGCTACGTCGTGGTGAAGAACGCCGAGATCTTCCTGATCGGGACCCATATCAGCCCGCTGCCCGAAGCCTCGACGCACATCAAGCCCGACCCGGTTCGCACGCGCAAGCTGCTGCTGCATCGCGAGGAAATCAAGAAGCTGATCGGCAAGGTCGAGCAGCGCGGCTACACGCTCGTGCCGCTGAACTTCCACTACAAGGGCGGTCGCGTGAAATGCGACATCGCGCTCGCGAAGGGCAAGAAGCTGCACGACAAGCGCGAAACCGAGAAGAAGCGCGACTGGGAACGCGAGAAGGCGCGGATCATGCGCGCCGGCACCTGACACACACGGCGTTCATCGCAAACGACACGGCCCGCTCGAAGCGGGCCGTGTTGCTTTGGACTGCCTGAATCGCGCCGGCCGGTCGCGGCTGCGCGACGATTCGCCGCAGGACGATACGCACGCGGCAGCTGCGTGCGCATCGATGTCGGGCTCAGCCCTTCGCGCCGGCCCCCACGCCCGCGCTCTTGACGATCGTCAGCGCCGACGAGATCGCGGTACCGAGATCCGACAGGTTCGACGGCACGATCAGCGTATTGCCCTGCTTCGCGAGATTCGCGAACGCACCGACATACTGTTCGGCGACCTTCAGGTTCACCGCGTCCATCCCGCCTTGCGACTGGATCGCGCTCGCGATTTTCTGGATCGCCTGCGCGTTCGCCTCGGCCACCGCCAGAATCGCGGCGGCTTCGCCCTGCGCCTGGTTGATCGCGGCCTGCCGCTCGCCTTCCGACTTCTGGATCGCGGCTTCGCGCGCCCCCGACGCGAGGTTGATCTGCTCCTGCTTGCGGCCTTCGGATGCGGCGATCAGCGCACGCTTTTCGCGCTCCGCGGTGATCTGCGCCTGCATCGCATGCAGGATCTCCTTCGGCGGCGTCAGATCCTTGATCTCGTAGCGCAGCACTTTCACGCCCCAGTTCGCCGCGGCGTCGTCGAGCGCCGACACGATGCTGTGGTTGATGAAATCGCGCTCCTCGAAGGTCTTGTCGAGTTCGAGCTTGCCGATCACCGAGCGCAGCATCGTCTGCGACAGCTGCGTGATCGCGAGCACGAAGTTGCTCGACCCGTACGACGCCTTCATCGGGTCCATCACCTGGAAATACAGCACGCCGTCGACCTGCAGCTGCGTGTTGTCGCGCGTGATACAGACCTGGCTCGGCACGTCGAGCGGAATTTCCTTCAGCACGTGCCGGTACGCGATGCGATCGACGAACGGCAGCACGATATTGAGACCGGGCGACAGCGTCGCGTGGTAGCGCCCGAAGCGCTCGAGCACCCATGCATGCTGCTGCGGCACGATCTTCACCGTCTTCGACACGATCACGATCGCGATGACGAGCAGGACAACCCAGATGATCAGCGAATCCATGAAGTATTTCCTCCTTGTTGTTGTATCAGCGGACGATCAGCCCGCGGGTTTCGCCACGACCACGAGGCAATTGCCGCGCACGGCGCTCACCTGGTACACGCGCGCATCGTCGCGCTCGCCGTGCGCGAGCTCGACGTCCCAATCGGCCCCGCGATACTGCACGCGCGCGCGGCCGTCACGCCACGCGTCGACCGTGATGGTCGAGCCGATATCGAGATTGACGTCGGGATTCGTCGACGTGTCGCGCTTCTGCTTGCGGCCGAGTCCCGAACGGCGCAGCACGATCATCGCGACGATCGCGACCGCGGCCGCTGCGCCGAACTGCACGTGCGGCGCGAAACCGGCCAGTTGCAACAACCCGCCGGCGAGAAAGCCGAGCGCGATCATCAACAGATAGAACGTGCCGGTCAGCAATTCGGCCACGACCAACACGCCGACTCCGACCCACCAGAACAGATGCCCCGACATCATTGTGGTCTCCAGAAAAACGTCCCCGATGCTCACTATATTCGCTGCGCTCGCGGCTGTGCGAAGCGGTCGGCACTCTTGGGGCGGCCCGGCGAGTACCGACGAAAAAAAACACCCCGGTGCTTACCGGGGTGTTTATAGCACGAACCTTGCATTTTGCCTTCAACGAAAGCGCGGCGGACCGCCCTTTCGTCGAAGTTGCATCACGACTCGTTACTTGCGGTTGGCGGCGAGCGCCTGCCACGTATCGATGATCGTGTCGGGGTTCAGCGAGATCGACACGATGCCTTCGTCCGTCAGCCATTGCGCGAAGTCCGGGTGATCGGACGGGCCCTGGCCGCAGATACCGACGTACTTGCCCATCTTGCGGCAGGTATCGATCGCACGCTTCAGCAGGAACTTGACGGCCGGGTCGCGCTCGTCGAAGTCGACTGCCAGCAGTTCCATACCCGAATCGCGGTCGAGGCCGAGCGTGAGCTGCGTGAGGTCGTTCGAGCCGATCGAGAAACCGTCGAAGTGTTCCAGGAACTCTTCGGCGAGGATCGCGTTGGTCGGGACTTCGCACATCATCACAAGGCGCAGGCCGTTTTCGCCGCGCTTCAGGCCGAACTTCTCGAGTAGGCCGACGACGCGCTCCGCCTGCTTCACGGTCCGCACGAACGGCACCATGATCTCGACGTTGGTCAGGCCCATCTCGTCACGCACGCGCTTCAGTGCACGGCATTCCATCTCGAACGCCTGCGCGAAGTCCTCGGCGATGTAGCGCGACGCGCCGCGGAAGCCCAGCATCGGGTTTTCCTCGTCCGGCTCGTAACGCGAACCGCCGATCAGCTTCTTGTACTCGTTCGACTTGAAGTCGGACAGACGCACGATCACCGGCTTCGGATAGAACGCCGCCGCGATCGTCGCGACGCCTTCCGTCAGCTTGTCGACGTAGAACTGACGCGGCGACGCGTGGCCGCGCGCCACGCTCTCGACCGCCTTCTTCAGGTCCTGGTCGATGTTCGGGTACTCGAGAATCGCCTTCGGGTGAACGCCGATGTTGTTGTTGATGATGAACTCGAGACGCGCGAGACCCACGCCGCCGTTCGGCAGTTGCGAGAAGTCGAACGCGAGCTGCGGGTTGCCGACGTTCATCATGATCTTGACCGGGATTTCCGGCAGCTCGCCGCGCTGCACTTCCGTGACTTCCGTCTCGAGCAGCCCGTCGTAGATCTTGCCTTCGTCGCCTTCCGCGCACGACACGGTGACGAGCGCGCCGTCCTTCAGGATGTCGGTCGCATCGCCGCAGCCGACGACTGCCGGCACGCCAAGCTCACGCGCGATGATCGCCGCGTGGCAGGTGCGGCCGCCACGGTTCGTGACGATCGCCGCCGCACGCTTCATCACCGGCTCCCAGTTCGGGTCGGTCATGTCGGCCACCAGCACGTCGCCCGGCTGCACGCGTTCCATTTCCGACGGATCCTGGATCACGCGCACGGGGCCTGCGCCGATCTTCTGACCGATCGCACGACCCGTCGCGAGCACCTGCGACTGCCCCTTCAGCTTGAAGCGCTGCTCGGCCTTGCCGGATGCCTGGCTCTTCACCGTTTCCGGACGTGCCTGCAGGATGAAGATCTTGCCGTCGCGGCCGTCCTTGCCCCACTCGATGTCCATCGGACGCTGGTAGTGCTTCTCGATGATGACCGCGTACTTCGCCAGCTCGATCACGTCTTCGTCCGTGATCGAGTAGCGGTTGCGCTGCTCGTGCGGCACGTCGACCGTCTTCACGCGGCCCGGCTCGCCCGGCTGCGTGAATTCCATCTTGATCAGCTTCGAGCCGATCGAGCGGCGGATGATCGGGTACTTGTCCTGCGCGAGCGTCGTCTTGAACACGTAGAACTCGTCCGGGTTCACCGCGCCCTGCACGACGGTTTCGCCCAGGCCGTAGCTCGACGTGATGAACACGGCGTCCTTGAAGCCCGATTCGGTATCGATCGTGAACATCACGCCGGCAGCGCCGACGTCCGAGCGGACCATGCGCTGCACACCGGCCGACAGCGCGACTTCGGCGTGCGTGAAGCCCTTGTGGACGCGGTACGAGATCGCGCGGTCGTTGTACAGCGACGCGAACACGTGCTTCATGCGGTCGAGCACGTCGTCGATACCGACGACGTTCAGATACGACTCCTGCTGGCCGGCGAACGATGCGTCGGGCAGATCCTCCGCGGTCGCGGACGAGCGCACCGCGAACGACAGCTCGCTCGGCGAGCCGTTCTTCAGCACTTCGAACTGCGCGCGGATTTCCTGCTCCAGGCGCGGCTGCAGCGGTGCGTCGACGATCCATTTACGGATTTCGGCACCGGCTTCGGCGAGCGCCTTCACGTCGTCGATGTCGAGCGACTCGAGACGCTTGGCGATGCGATCGGTGAGGTCGTTGTGCTTGAGGAAATCGCGGAATGCGAGCGCGGTCGTGGCGAAACCGGTGGGTACGCGAACGCCTGCTTCGGAAAGCTGGCTGATCATCTCGCCGAGCGACGCATTCTTGCCGCCCACGATTTCCACATCGGTCATCCGCAACTGCTCGAACGGAATTACATACGCCTGGTCCTTTGCGACGTTTGCTGCGTTAGTCATACAAGCCCCTAAGTGTGAAAAAAATGCTCGATCGCGCAAGTGGGCTCGAACGCGGGCGCCTGCAAAAAGGCGCGGCGCGTCTTGCGCAACCTGTTAGATAAACACTCGCAGCGGCGGAAATCTTCCGACCCGATTTGCAAAAATCCCGGCAGAAGGGCGATATTTTCAGACAAATCGCCAGACTTGCCGGGAGTTTCGGAATCGCGCGGCCCAGCCACGGGGCGCCGTTCGCGCCCTGCCCCCGCAATTGCTTATCCAACAGGTTGCCGCTATTCTACCGTGCCGGCTGCCGGATGTGGCGCGACCTTGTCACTGGGTCTGGAGGCTCGCCTCCAGCCGCCCGCGCAACTGCCCTTCACGCTCGACGTCCAGATTCATGCTGCCTACCGTATTCATCGTCTCCGACGGCACCGGGATCACTGCCGAAACCTTCGCGCACTCGATCCTCTCCCAGTTCGACCAGAAATTCCGTCTCGTGCGCGTGCCGTTCGTCGACTCGCTCGACAAGGCCTATGCGACCGTCGAAAAGATCAACGAAGCCGCCGTGCACGACGGCCGTCGCGCGATCGTGTTCACGACGCTCGTCGACAGCGAGTCGAACGACATCGTCAAACGCTCGAACGCGCTCGTGCTCGACATGTTCCAGCGCTTCGTCGAACCGCTCGAGCAGGAACTCGAGCTCAAGTCGAGCCACGCGATGGGCCGCGGCCACCAGAACGCGGACACCGAGGAATACAAGACGCGGATCGAGGCGATCAACTTCTCGCTCGCGCACGACGACGGCCAGTCGAATCGCAACCTGTCGGAGGCCGACGTGATCCTCGTCGGCGTGTCGCGCAGCGGCAAGACGCCGACGAGCCTGTATCTCGCGATGCAGTACGGCGTGAAGGCGGCCAACTACCCGCTGATTCCGGAAGACTTCGAACGCGGCAAGCTGCCGTCGGCGCTGGCGCCGTACAGCGAGAAGCTGTTCGGGCTGTCGATCGACCCGCAGCGCCTGTCGGAGATCCGCAACGAGCGCCGGCCGGGCAGCAAGTACGCGGCCCCCGAGAACTGCCGCTACGAGATCAACGAGGCCGAAGCGATGATGCGCCGCGAAGGGATCAAGTGGCTGTCGTCGACGCACAAGTCGATCGAGGAAATCGCGACGACGATCCTGCAGGAAATCCGGCTCGACCGGCAGTCGTACTGAGCGCGGAAGCGCTGGTGGCCGTCAAGCCGTCGCCGAAAACAACAAGGCCGCGTCAAACGCGGCCTTGTTTCGTTTTACGGCACATGCACCGCGCGCGGCGTCACGCCGGCCGCTGCTGCCGCACCTGCTCGAACAGGCACACCGCGGCGGCCGCCGCCACGTTCAGCGACTCCATCCCGCCCGGCTGCGGAATCGTCACGCGATGCGCGGCCGCGTCGCGCCAGAATGCCGACACGCCGGCACCTTCGTTGCCGAACACCCAGGCGACGGGCCCCGACAGGTCGCAGTCGTAGACCGCCTGCGCGCCGTGCGAGTCGGTCAGCGCGACCGGGACGTCGAGGCGTTCGGCCAGCGCCTCAGCTTCGACGTCCTCATGGATCGACAGCAGGAAATGCGCGCCCATGCCCGAGCGCAGCACCTTCGACGACCACGCATAGGCCGTCCCCGGCGCGCAGAACACGTGACGCACGCCGGCCGCCGCCGCGCTGCGCAGGATCGAGCCGACGTTGCCGGCATCCTGCACGCCGTCGAGCACGACCGACGTGTGCGTCACGCGTTCGGGCAGCGGGTGCGCCGGCCGGTCGACCAGCAGCAGGAAGCCGACGCCGTTGACGACGTTCGACAACTGCCCGAACAGCGCGTCCGGCAGCGTGACGATCCGCTGCGCGTCGATGCGTGCGACGATCGCCTGCGCCTCGGCGTGGCCGAGCGCGCCTTCGGTCGTGACGCACAGCTCGGGCGTCGCGCCCGTATCGAGGTACGCGCTTGCCAGATGGAAGCCTTCGAGCAGCGCCTGGCCGCTGCGGCGCTGATGGGGCGTCGAACCCGCGAGCGCCTTCAGGCGCTTGTACAGCGGATTGTCGCGGGATGTGATGCTTTTCATCGAATCAGGTCAAGCGCCGCACGAACCGGCGCGAACGAGCGCCGATGCGCTTCGCACGGGCCGTGCTCGCGGAGTGCGGCAAGGTGTTTCGCGGTGCCGTAGCCCGCATGCACGTTGAAGCCGTACACCGGGAAGCGTTCGTGCAGGTCGACCAGCATCCGGTCGCGCGTGACCTTCGCGAGGATCGATGCGGCCGAGATGCTCGGCACGAGCGCGTCGCCGCTGACGATCGCCTCGGCACGCACGCTCAGCGTCGGGCAGCGGTTGCCGTCGATCTGCGCGAGCGTCGGCAGTACCGACAAGCCTTCGACGGCCCGCTTCATCGCGAGCATCGTCGCATGCAGGATATTCAGCGTATCGATCTCGTCGACACTCGCCGACGCGACGCAATACGCGTGCGAACGCGTGACGATCAGGTCGTACAGCGCGTCGCGCTTCTTCGCGGACAGCACTTTCGAATCGTCGAGCCCGTCGATCGGCTGTGCCGGATCGAGGATCACCGCGGCGGCGACTACCGGCCCCGCGAGCGGGCCGCGGCCGGCTTCGTCGACGCCGCAGACGATCTCGTCCGGACGGCTGAAGTCGAAACCGCCCTGCACGTCGCTCGACGCACGGCGGCGTGGTGCACGGACCGCGGTCATGCGCGCCCCTTGCGTTGCTCGAGCACACGCACGACGGCCTCGGCCGCCTTCGCGGCCGTGTTCTGCCGCAGCGACAGATGCATTTCGGTAAACACTTCGGTCAGCGTGCGGCGGTTCGCGTCGTCGCGCAGCTGCGTGAGCGTCGCATCGGCGAGCGCCTCGGGCGTCGCGAAATGCTGCAGCAGTTCGGGCACGACGAAGCGCCCCGCGAGAATGTTCGGCAAACCCACATACGGCAGGTAGCCCTGCCGGCGCATGATCTGCCCGGTCAGCCAGGGCACCTTGTACGAGATCACCATCGGCTTCTTCAGCAGTGCGGCTTCCAGCGTGACGGTGCCGCTCTTCACGAGGATCGCATCGGCAGCCGTCATCGCGACCTGCGAGCGGCCGTCGGTGATCGTCAACGCGAGCTGCGGGTGCGCGTCGACGAGCGGCTGCAGCAGTTCGCGCAGTGCGGGCGTCGCGGCCGGCATCACGAACCGCACGCCGGGTTCGCGCTGCTGCATCAACGCCATCGCCGCGAAGAACGTCGGGCCGATCAGCGCGATCTCCGAGCGCCGGCTGCCCGGCAGCACCGCGATCACGGGGCCGTCGGCCGGCAGACCCAGCGCGATGCGCGCACCGTGCGTGTCGGGTTCGAGCGGGATTTCGTCGGCGAGCGGATGACCGACGTAGGTCGATGCGACGCCGGCCTTGTCGAGGATCGCCGGCTCGAACGGGAACAGGCACAGCATGTGGTCGACGGACTTCGCGATCTTCTTGATGCGGCCGCCGCGCCACGCCCAGATCGACGGGCACACGAAGTGGATCGACGGGATGCCCGCGTCGCGCGCGGCCTGCTCGACGTTGAAGTTGAAATCGGGTGCGTCGACGCCGATGAACGCGGCCGGACGCTCGGCGAGCAGCTGGCGCTTCAGTTCGCCGCGAATCCGCAGGATCTCGGGAATCTGGCCCAGCGCCTCGACATAGCCGCGCACGGTCAGCTTGTCCATCTGCCAGTGCGAGTCGAAGCCCTGCGCGATCATGCGCTGCCCGCCGATCCCGTAATACTGGGCCGATTCGGGCAGCCGCTCGCGCAGCCCGCCGAGCAGCGATGCCGCGAGCAGGTCGCCCGACGGCTCGCCGGCCACCATCGCGAGTCGCAGCTGATTGGTCGGGAGCGGCATCGCTTAGCGGATGATGCCGCGTTGCGACGCGTCGATGAACTCGACGAGCGCCGTCACCGGTGCATCGCCGTCGCCGCCCGCTTCCGCGAGTTCGCGCAGTTGCACCTTCGCCTCTTCCAGCGACAGGCCGTTCTTGTACAGCACGCGGTACGCGCTGCGCAGCGCCGAGATCGCATCGGCCGAAAAGCCGCGCCGGCGCAGCCCTTCGACGTTGATCCCGTGCGGCTCGGCCTTGTTGCCGGCAGCGATCACGAACGGGGGGATGTCCTGCACGAGCGCCGACGCGCCGCCCAGCATCGAGTGCGCGCCGATGCGCACGAACTGGTGCACGCCCGACATCCCGCCGATGATCGCGAAGTCGCCGATCTCGACGTGACCGGCCATCTGCGCGTTGCTCGACAGGATCACGTTGTTGCCGACGCGGCAGTCATGGCCGATGTGCACGTAGGCCATGATCCAGTTGTCGTCGCCGAGCGTCGTCACGCCGACGTCCTGCACGGTGCCCGTGTGGATCGTCGTGAATTCGCGGATCGTGTTGCGGTTGCCGATCACGAGCTTCGTCGGCTCGTCCTTGTACTTCATGTCCTGCGGACGGCCGCCGACCGACGCGTAATGGCCGATGCGGTTGTCCTCGCCGAGCGTCGTATGGCCTTCGATCACGCTGTGCGAGCCGATCGTCGTGCGCGCGCCGATCGTGACGTGCGGGCCGACGATCGCGTACGGGCCGATCTCGACCGATTCGTCGATCTGCGCGCCCGGTTCGACGATCGCGGTAGGATGAATCCTGGTCATGCGCCGTTGCCTCTCGATATGATGTGTCGCGTTGTTCGCGTGATGTTACCCATGCGTGCCGCGTCGCTCAGGGCGCCGCGTCGGCCGTCTTGACCGTGCACATCAGTTCGGCTTCCGCCGCCACCTTGCCGTCCACTTCCGCCACCGCCTTGAACTTCCAGATGCCGCGGATGTAGCGCTCGAACGTCACGTTCAGGATCAGCTGGTCGCCCGGTTCAACCACGCGCTTGAAGCGCGCGCCGTCGATCCCGACGAAGTAATACAGCGTGTTCTCCGGATCCTTCGGCTGCTCTTCCGCGAACGTCAGCAGCGCCGCGGCCTGAGCAAGCGCCTCGAGGATCAGCACACCCGGCATCACCGGCCGCTTCGGGAAATGCCCCTGGAAGAACGGCTCGTTGATCGACACGTTCTTCAGCGCTTTGATCCCTTTGTGCGGCTCGAGTTCGAGCACGCGATCGACGAGCAGAATCGGGTAGCGATGCGGCAGCAGCGTGAGGATCTTGTGGATGTCGAGATTGATTTTTTCAGTGCTCATGATGGTTCGTCTCACGCAGAGGCTGCGCGGTGGTGATGCAAAGGCTGAAGCGGGCCGCCGCGCGGCCCCGTCTGGCAAACCGGGCCGGTTGCGCTGGCCGTGCCCGGTTCGTGGTCTCGCATGATGCGCTCAGGCGTCGGTGCCGCCCTGGGCGGCGAGCGCGGCTTCGAGCGCCTTGATGCGCTCGCGCAGCTTGTCGAGGTTGCGCACGAGCGCGGCGCTCTTGTTCCATTCGCCGTGGTCGACGGCCGGAAACGCGCTGGTATAGATGCCGGCCTTCGGCAACGACTTCGATACGCCCGACTTCGCGGTGATGATCACATAGTCGCCGAGCGTCACGTGGCCGGCGATCCCGGCCGCGCCACCGATCATGCAGTGGCGGCCGATCGTCGTGCTGCCCGCGATGCCGGCGCTGCCGGCGATCACCGTATACGCGCCGATCCGGCAGTTGTGGCCGATCTGGACCTGGTTGTCGATCTTCACGCATTCCTCGATGACGGTATCCGCCATCGCGCCGCGATCGATCGTCGTGTTCGCGCCGATTTCGACGTCCGGGCCGATCGTCACGCCGCCGACCTGCGGGATCTTGACCCAGCTGCCGGTGCGCGCGTCGCCGTCGCCGACGAAATCCGGTGCGAAGCCGAAGCCGTCGGAGCCGATCACGGCGCCCGCATGGACGATCGCGCGCGGGCCGACCTTGCAGCCGTGGTACACCGATGCGTTCGGATAAAAGTGCGAGCCGGCGCCGATCGTCGTGCCGCGGCCGACGAACACGTTCGCGTCGAGCTGCACGCCGTCTTCAATCACCGCGCCGGCCTCGATCGTCACGTGCGGGCCGATCACCGCGGTCGCGGCGACCTTCGCGGCCGGATCGATCGTCGCGCTCGGATGCACGCCGGCCGCGCGCGGCGGCGTGGCGAGATCGATGAACATCTGCGCGACGCGCGCGAAGTACGCGTAGGGATTCGGCGTCACGATGAAGTTGCGGGGGCCGGCCGTCCGGCCTTGAGCGGCCGCACCCAGCTTTTCCAGATCCTTCGGTGCGATCAGGACCGCACCGGCGCGGGTCGACTCGACCTGCGACAGGTACTTCGGGTTCGCGAGGAACGCGAGCTGCTGAGGGCCCGCCTGGTCGAGCGGTGCGAGCCCGCCCACCTTGCACTGTGCGTCGCCGGCGATCTCGCCGCCGAACCGTTTTACGAGTTCCTCAAGCGTCAATGCCATTCGTCGTCTGCTCCGTTCAGTTCGTCGAGCCGGACGCGAGCGCCTTGAGCACCTTGTCGGTGATGTCGATGCGCGGGCTGACGTACACGGCTTCCTGCACGATCAGGTCGTAATTCTGCTGCTCGGCGATCTGCTTGATGACCTTGTTCGCCTTTTCCAGCACGGCCGCCAGCTCTTCGTTGCGACGCTGGTTCAGGTCTTCGCGGAACTCGCGCTGCTTGCGCTGGAAGTCGGTGTCGAGCTGCGCCAGATCGCGCTGCTTCTGCGCGCGATCGGCCGCCGACAGCGACGCGCCGTTCTTGTCCAGCGAATCGGACATCGACTTCAGACGCGCCGCCAGGTCCTGCAGATCCTTGTCACGCTTCGCGAACTCGGCTTCGAGCTTCGTCTGCGCCGCCTTAGCGGGCGCCGACTCGCGCAGGATCCGATCCGAATTGACCGCCGCGATGCGGGCGACGTCCTGTGCGTGCACCGTTGCCGCGCCCAGGGCCAGCGCAACGGTCAGCGCGCACATCACTCGTTTCGAAAACTTACCGGTTAGCAAAATTACCCTCTCGTTGCTGTTGTCATGCGTTCGGTCAGAACGCCGTCCCGATCTGGAACTGGAATTTCTGGTACTGGTCGCCTTCGTGCTTCTGCAGCGGGAAGCCCAGGCTCAGCTTCAGCGGGCCGATCGGCGAGATCCACGCGAGACCCACACCGTAGCCGTAACGCAGGCCGTTGGCGCCCGTACTCGTGCCGCCCGGCGCATTGCCCCACACGTTACCGCCGTCGAGGAACGTGAACACGCGCAGCGTGCGGTCGTAACCCGTGCCCGGCAGCGGGAACGTCAGTTCGATGTTGCCGACCAGCATCTTCGAACCGCCGATCGGGTCGTTCGTCTTCGTGTCGCGCGGGCCCAGCGAGCTCGGCTCGTAGCCACGCACGGAGCCGATACCGCCCGCGTAGTAGTTCTTGAAGATCGGGTACGGGTTGCCGATACCGTTACCGTAGCCGCCTTGCAGGTTCAGGCCCAGGATGAAGCCGCGCGAGAACGAATAGTAGTACTGCGCCTGCAGGTCGGCCTTGTAGTACTGGATCTTGCCGACCGGCACGCCGTACTCCATGTTCGCCTGCGTGAAGTAGCCGCGGCTCGGAATCAGCGCGCTGTCACGCGCGTCGCGCGACCATGCGACCGTCAGCGGCACCGTGTTCGACACGCGGCCGAACTCGTTCACGTAATCCTGGTAGCTCTGCGGCGTGTTCGAATCGACGTCCAGGCGGTTCTGCTCGAAGCCCGCGCCGAAGTAGACGGTGTCGACTTCCGAGAACGGAATGCCGAACTTCAGGTTGCCGCCCGCGCTGATGATCCGGAAGCTCGAGCTCGTCGAATAGTAGAGCGGCTGGTACGTGCGGTAGAAGACGTCGGTGATCCGCTTGATGCCGTCGACCGTGAAGTACGGGTCGACCTGCGTGACGGTCAGCGTGCGGTAGCTCTTCGCGGTGTTGACGTTCACCGACAGGCTCGTACCCGAACCGAACACGTTGTCCTGCGACACGCCGGCCGACAGCACGACCTTGTCCGTCGACGAGAAGCCGGCGCCCAGCGTGATCGCGCCGGTCGGCTTTTCGTCGACCTTCACGTTCACGTCGACCTGGTCGTTCGTGCCTTCGACCGGCACCGTCGTCACGTCGACGTTGGTGAAGTAGCCGAGGCGGTTCACGCGGTCCTTCGACAGCGCGAGGCGGTTCGAGTCGAACCACGAGCTTTCGAGCTGACGCATTTCGCGGCGCACCACTTCGTCGCGCGTGCGCGTGTTGCCGACCACGTTGATGCGGCGCACGTACACGCGGCGGCTCGGATCGACGACGAGGTTCAGGTTCACCTTGTGGTTCGCCTGGTCGATGTCCGGCTGCGCGTTGACGGTCGCGAATGCGTAGCCGTATTCGCCGAGCTTGTCGACGATCGACTTGGTGGTCTGCTGCAGCTTTTCGGCCGAGAAGCGGTCGCCCGGCTTGATCTTGATCAGCTTGTTGAGTTCGGCCTCGCGATCGAGCAGGTTGCCCGACAGCTTGATGCCCGACACCGTGTACGGCTCGCCTTCGTGCAGCGTGACCGTCAGGTACATGTCCTTCTTGTCCGGCGAGATCGACACCTGGGTCGACTCGATGTTGAACTCGAGGTAGCCGCGGTTCAGGTAGTACGAGCGCACGGCCTCGAGGTCGCCCGTGAGCTTTTCCTTCGAGTACAGGTCGTTCTTCGTGTACCAGGAGAACCAGTTCGGCGTCGACAGCTGCATCTCGTCGCGCAGCGTGCTGGTGCTGAACGCCTTGTTGCCGATGAAGTTGATCTGGCGGATCTTCGCGCTCGGGCCTTCGGCCACCGCGAACAGGATCGACACGCGGTTCGCGTCGACCGGCGTGATCGTCGTCTTGACCTCGGCCGCATAGAAGCCGCGCGTCAGGTACTGGCGCTTGAGCTCCTGCTCCGCCTTGTCGACGAGCGCCTTGTCGTAGTAGCGGCCATCGGCGAGGCCGACCGCGCGCAGCGCCTTCGTCAGGTTGTCCTTGTCGAATTCCTTCGTGCCGGTGAAGTCGATCGACGCGATGGCCGGACGCTCCTGCACCTGCACGATGACGACGTTGCCCTGCGTGGCAACGCGCACGTCGTTGAAAAAGCCCGTCGCGTACAACGCGCGGATTGCTTCGGATGCCTTGTCGTCCGTGAAGGTATCGCCCTGCTTGATCGGCAGATAGGCGAACACCGAACCCGCTTCGACGCGCTGCAGCCCCTCGATCTTGATGTCTTGCACCACGAACGGTGCCGCTGCATGCGCCGCGAGGCCGTGCGCGGCGAGCGCGGCCGCTGCAACTGTCTTAGGTACAAAGCGATGAGGTTTGAACAACATGCATCCCCAATATTTAGCTGCATCAAATCGGGCGGCTGGCCAGCGGCCGCCGCCTGACGCTTCAGAAATGGATTAACCGAGCCAGATCGTTGAACAGCGCGATCGCCGACAACGCGACGATGCAGATCAACCCGGCTCTTTGCAGAATCAGCTGCCAGCGCTCCGAGACGGCTTTCCCGGTCGCGGCTTCAACCGCATAATATAACAGATGCCCCCCGTCCAAAACGGGAATCGGCAACAAGTTCAGGACGCCAAGGCTAATGCTGACAAGGGCGAGGAACGACAGGAACGCCGACGGACCGAGTCGCGCGCTCTTGCCTGCGTAGTCGGCGATCGTCACCGGGCCGGACAGGTTCTTCAGCGACGCGTTGCCCGTGATCATCCGCCCGAACATCTTCAGCGAATACACGGAAATGTCCCACGTGCGGTGCGCGCCGAGCCGCAGGCTCTCGATCGGCCCGTAGCGCACGTCCACCGATGGCGCGTGCATCGACAGCGCCGCGCCGATGCGGCCGATCTGCTGCCCCGATTCGTCGTCACGCTGCATCTGCGGCACGATCGACACCGTCTGTGCGGCGCCATTGCGCTCGATCCGCAGCTCGAGCGGCTGGCCCGCATGGTGCTTCACCGTATCGATGAAACGCGCCGCGCCGCCGATCGGCTTGCCGTCGAGCGCGACCAGCTTGTCGCCGACCTTCAGGCCGGCCTGCTCCGCCGCGCTGCCCGGCTGCACCGACGCGACCGACAACGTGCCGCCGCCGGCCTCGAAGCCCAGATGGGCCATGAAGTCGTCGTCGAGCTGGCTGTCGGGCA
>Ga0268252_1000183_pt1 | contig 42360 bp, 40 predicted proteins | sample AgamicMgSfrz_FD_200244 | JGI IMG/M metagenome (GOLD analysis project Ga0268252, IMG submission 200244) | Agave microbial communities from Guanajuato, Mexico - Mg.Sf.rz (v2) (version 3) | ecosystem: Host-associated > Plants > Phyllosphere > Phylloplane/Leaf | place: Guanajuato, Mexico | collected... | reverse complement strand
TGTTTGAACGGCGTCAGTGGTTAAAGAAGTCGTTAAGATTATACTTTCTTCCATTTTGCTACTGGATTGTAACACCAACTTTGCTTGCCAGCTTTGGTGGTTTTTCGTTTCTACCCAGTCACTATTTTGGAAAACTTTGCTTAATTTTGACTGATATGCTTTTGCATCTTTTATGCTTGTAACATTTTCCAGCCTTTCTCTTGCATGCAGAGACCATTCATTTATTGTTACGTTTTCTTGTTTTTGTAAAATTTCATTTATTGTTATTAAATCAGATTTCGTTCTCGCGATAGTGATGTTATTCCCAAATGTAAGACAAGCCAAACCAATCAAAAAGGTTATTATTATTAACGTTTTATTTATCTTCATTGTTATTCCTCCCCCATACTACCATTGTTTCCAAGGAGAAGAATTGCATACTAATGATTAATCGTCACTTTTTGACATGAATAAAACGTTGATCAAGGAACAAACTATTTAAGCACACAAATTGAATTTTACTGAAAAAAAGTAGCAATGAAAACATGTATGAAGACCTATCTTTGTAATTAATTATTTCTTGTTTTGGTAATTACTTCAATATTAATGGTAATTGTTGTGACCAAATTAAGTAGTCGAGTAAAAAATTACTGACAATTGATCCCATTATTACTGCTAGCAATACATACAGTACTCTTGCTTGAAAAACTCGGTTCTGTCGAAGGAATTTCTCAAAATTTAGGGACTGTAATGCCCACCATGAAAGAGCAATAAAAACGATATGTATTAAAATACTCAGTAATGCTTGTTGTCCAAAAGCTTCTACCATTTTTTCCTCCTATCTAGCCTTCTGTTTCAACTCTTATTTGACGTATTGACCTATCAAAAAGTTTCACTTTAATTTATTATTTTTTCATTCTATAGAATGAATATTAATACCCCCTATCAAAAAATGATAAGAGGAATTTTAAAAGCAAGAACAATTCCGGATATTATCTACACTTCGCATACCGTCGCCTATGCTTAAGTCTCCTTTGACTCCAAGGTCTAACCCCTGTGAAAATTAATCTCCACTGATTAGTTGCTCTTAAGGACCTTTACGGGAGAATTTTAACACCGCCTAGCTGCCTTGATTTTCTGTAGCTTGATCTAGTGGTCACTGCATGTTAAGAGTGAGATAAAAGTTACACTTCATACTTCTTTTGAAAATTCCATCACACTAAAAAAGCCCCCATAGGGACTTTTTTAGTATTTTTTCTCAACAATGGATATACGATTCATTGCACGTTGAAGAGCAAGTTCTGCACGTCTAAAGTCTACATGCTCCGACTTCTGGGCATGTAACCTTTGTTCTGCACGCTCCTTAGCACGTAAGGCACGATCATAATCAATTTCTTCCGCTAATTCAGCAGATTGAGCAAGTACTGTCACCTGATCTGGGCGAACTTCCAAAATTCCACCATTCACCGATAGATATTCAGAATCTGAACCTTTTTTCAAATGAACAGCTCCTATTTTAAGTGGGGCAACCATCGGAATATGGCCTGCTAAAATGCCAAGCTCTCCACTTTCTGCTTTTGCGATCACCATATCTACATCTGATTCATGCACCGGGCCATCAGGAGTTACTACATTGACTTTAATCGTCTTCATTACTACCCCTCCTGATTAGTTTATACTTCTACACCCATAGATTTCGCTTTTTCTATAGCTTCCTCAATACGTCCAACTAAACGGAACGCATCTTCTGGAAGGTGATCATATTTGCCATCAAGAATATCTTTAAATCCTTTTACTGTTTCTTTTACAGGAACATAAGATCCTTTTTGACCTGTAAATTGCTCAGCAACGTGGAAGTTTTGAGATAGGAAGAATTGGATTCTTCTTGCACGATGAACGATTAATTTATCTTCATCATTTAACTCGTCCATACCTAGGATACTGATGATATCTTGAAGTTCTCTATAACGTTGTAATGTAGATTGCACGTTTCTTGCTACCTGATAATGCTCTTCCCCTACGATTTCTGGTGAAAGGGCACGAGAAGTAGAAGCAAGTGGATCTACTGCTGGATAAATACCCATCTCTGTTAATTTACGCTCAAGGTTTGTTGTTGCATCCAAGTGAGCAAATGTTGTAGCTGGCGCTGGATCTGTATAGTCATCCGCCGGTACATAGATTGCTTGGATAGATGTTACAGAACCTACATTCGTTGATGTGATACGTTCTTGTAGTCTACCCATTTCCGTTGCTAATGTCGGCTGGTAACCAACCGCTGATGGCATACGGCCAAGTAATGCAGAAACCTCAGAACCAGCTTGCGTAAAGCGGAAAATATTGTCAATGAATAAAAGAACGTCTTGTCCTTGTTCATCACGGAAATATTCAGCCATTGTTAATCCTGTTAAGGCAACACGCATACGAGCACCTGGTGGCTCATTCATTTGTCCGAATACCATTGCTGTTTTCTTAATAACTCCAGAATCCGTCATTTCATGGTAAAGGTCATTTCCTTCACGTGTACGTTCCCCAACACCCGCGAATACAGAAATACCACCATGCTCTTGAGCGATGTTATTAATTAATTCCTGAATTAAAACCGTTTTACCTACACCGGCTCCACCGAATAGACCAATTTTACCACCTTTAATATATGGAGCTAATAAGTCTACTACTTTAATACCAGTTTCTAAAATTTCCACTTGTGTTGATAATTGTTCGAACTTAGGAGCTTCTCTGTGAATAGAATCACGTCTAGCACTTGCTGGGATTTCTGGATCTAAATCTATTGTTTCTCCTAATACATTAAATACACGACCTAAAGTCACATCTCCGACAGGTACAGAAATAGATTTTCCATTATCTATTACCTCTGCGCCTCTTGTAACGCCATCTGTAGAAGACATCGCAATAGCTCGAATTGTGTTATCACCTAAGTGAAGGGCCACTTCAAGTGTTAATTCTACGTTAGAAGTGCTATTTGGACCTTGAACAACTCGTAATGCGTTGTTAATGTCAGGCAGACTTCCTCCATCGAACTTCACGTCAACAACTGGTCCCATAACTTGAAGAACTCGTCCTGTGCTCATTTATTTCCCTCCTAAACTTTCTTAAAGCAGGCTCTGCTAAAACTTTAAAGTCTAGCAGAACTTATTTATCTCATTATTCTAAGGCTGCAGCTCCACCAACGATTTCCGTAATTTCTTGTGTAATAGCTGCTTGTCTTGCACGGTTATATTGTAAACTTAGATTACCTATTAATTCTTTCGCATTATCAGTAGAATTTTTCATCGCTGTCATACGTGCAGAATGCTCACTTGCTTTACTATCTAGTAAAGCACCGTATAGTAGACTCTCTGCATATTGTGGTAATAGAACATCGAGAATTTCTTCTGCTGATGGTTCGAACTCATAAGATGTTAATGTAGTATTCGTAGCATCCATTTCTGTTAACGGAAGAACCTTCTTCTCTACTACATCCTGTTGAATAGCACTTACATAATGACTGTAATAAACATAAAGTTCATCGAAAGTACCATCATCAAACATGCCTACAGCTTTGCTTGTTACATCTTTAATATCTAGGAAATCTGGTAAATCTGGTATACCAACAACATCCAAAATGACATTATGCCCTTGTTTTAATAGGAAGTCTCTCCCTATTCTTCCAATAACAATAATGGCATACTCATCTTTAGATTGATGACGCTCATTTATCGTTTGATTCAATTTTCTAAGTACGTTACTGTTGTAGGCTCCCGCCAATCCACGTTCTGAAGTAATAACAAGATAACATGTTTTTTTCACAGGACGTGATTGAAGCATTGGATGGCTAACGCCTGAGCTTCCCAGTGCGACAGAATGTGTCACTTCTTCCATTTTAGACATATACGGAATAAATGCTTTAACATTAATAACCGCTCTGTTCATTTTAGCCGAATACACCATTTGCATGGCTTTTGTAATCTGACTAGTCTTTTTTGTTGAGTCAATACGAGCTTTTATATCACGTAAAGATGCCAAAGATTCTCACCACCAATCTTTAAGTTTGCCTTCTTATTCAGAAGCTACAAACGTTTTTTTGAAATCATTAATTGCTGCTTTCATCTCATCATCAGATGGAAGATCTTTTGTCGTAACAATATGTTCCACCACATTTGTATGATTGTGATCTAGCCAATTTAAGAATTCTTCTTCGAAACGTCTAATATCCACAACAGGAATATCATCTAAATGACCACGTGTTAGTGCATATAGAATCGCAACTTGTTTTTCAACTTTTAACGGTCTATTAAGATCTTGTTTCAATACCTCTACTGTACGAGCACCACGATTTAATTTATCTTGTGTCGCTTTATCTAAATCAGAACCAAATTGAGCAAATGATTCAAGCTCACGGAATGATGCAAGGTCAAGACGTAATGTTCCCGCAACCTTTTTCATTGCCTTGATTTGCGCAGAACCACCAACACGAGAAACGGATAAACCGGCATTTATTGCTGGACGCACCCCAGAGAAGAATAGATCAGATTGTAAGAAAATTTGTCCATCTGTAATCGAAATTACATTTGTTGGAATATAAGCAGAAACGTCTCCAGCTTGCGTTTCAATAAATGGAAGAGCAGTAATAGATCCTCCACCTTTTGCATCACTTAATTTTGCAGCACGCTCAAGTAGACGAGAATGCAAGTAGAAAACATCCCCTGGATAAGCTTCACGACCTGGAGGACGACGTAGTAATAGAGACAATTCGCGATAAGCAGATGCTTGTTTTGTTAAATCATCATATACGATTAAAACGTGTTTGCCTTCATACATAAACTCTTCACCCATTGCTACACCTGCATATGGAGCTAAGTATAGTAGTGGCGCTGGTTGAGAAGCAGATGCTGTTACAACGATTGTGTATTCTAATGCACCATTTTTACGAAGTGTTTCAACAGCGTTACGTACGGTAGATTCTTTTTGTCCGATTGCTACATAGATACATACCATATCTTGGTCCGCTTGGTTAAGAATTGTGTCGATCGCAACAGATGTTTTACCTGTTTGACGGTCACCGATAATTAATTCACGTTGACCACGACCGATTGGTACTAGTGCGTCAATTGCTTTAATCCCTGTTTGAAGTGGCTCACTTACGGATTTACGATCCATAACGCCAGGTGCTAAAAATTCGATTGGACGTGTTTTTGTTGTATTAATTGCACCAAGTCCATCTACTGGTTGACCTAGAGGGTTTACTACGCGTCCGATTAGCGCATCCCCTACTGGAACTTCCATAATTCTTCCAGTACGACGAACTTCATCGCCTTCACGAATATCTGTGTAAGGACCAAGAATAATGATACCTACATTACTTTCTTCTAGGTTTTGTGCTAAGCCCATTACCCCATTAGAAAATTCAACAAGTTCTCCAGCCATACAGTTATCTAGGCCATGTACACGAGCAATACCATCACCAATATTAATTACTGTACCAACTTCGCTTACTTGAACTTCCGATTGGTAACTTTCAATTTGCTTTTTTATAAGAGCACTGATTTCTTCCGCTTTGATGCTCATGCGTTTCACCCCTATCTAAAGAATTACTATCCTAATAATTGTCGTTGTAGACGGTTTAGCTTCCCTTGAAGGCTACCATCATATATTTGATTACCGATTCTTACCTTAATTCCACCTAATAGGTTAGAATCAATGATATTTTCAATATTTAGCGATATTTTCCCAACTTTTGCAGCGAATGTAGCTGAAATAGCTCTTTTCTCATCGTCTGTTAACGGTTTGATTGAATATACTTTTGCATCTGCAATCCCTTTTGCTTCATTAATTAGTGCTATAAATTGATCACATATACTAGTAATCATCTCTTCTCGATGACGATCAATCAATAGCATTAAAAGGTTTTGAATATACTCGCTTGCAGAAGCAAATGCTACTTTCACCATTTCTTTTTTCTTTTCTAATGAAATATTAGGAGATTGGAGAAATGTATGAATTTCAGGTGAAGAGGTTACTAGTGTTCTCACTACTCGCACTTCTTCATCCAACTGATCGATCTGTCCGTTTTCTTTGGCGATTTGGAAAAGGGCTAAAGCATAACGCTTTGCAACACCTGTATCCATCATCGTTTCTCGCCTACCTCTTGAATGTAATCATGAATTAACTTTTCTTGGTCTTGCTCATTTAATTCTTTTTCGATCACTTTAGAAGCGATTAAAACAGAAAGAGAAGAAACCTGATCGCGAATCGTAGCAACAGCTTTTTCTTTTTGCTGTTCGATTTCTACTAGAGCAGAATTTTTAATACGTTCTGCATCTTTTCTAGCATCGTCAATGATTGTTTCCCGTTGAGCGTCAGCCTGCTGTTTCGCTCTATCAATTAACTCTTGTGCGTCATTACGCGCTTCTTTCAATAACGCTCTTTGTTCTTCTAATAGCTTTGCAGCTTCTTGTCTACTTTTCTCTGCATTATCTATTTCATTTGCAACAAATTCCTCACGATCCTTCATCATTTTCATTAAAGGACCCCATGCGAATTTTTTAATTGCCCACAACAATAATAAGAATGATACTAATTGAACGACTACATCACCGCCCGCGAAATTCATTGCGGCACCTAATACTAATCCATTTGTGAACACGCTTGATTCACTCCTTTCAGGTAATGTTTTTATAACATACAGGAAACCTTTATTCGCTTATGGAAAAAAGGTGAATATGCTTATTTATAAAATAATAGGAACAATTTTTAGCTATTAACACACTCATTTGAGCGTACTTTTTTGTAAATTGTTGGTTTTAAATAAAGGAATGGCGAAGGTTCTTATCGAATGATCTTCGCCATAACTAAGGAATAATTATTATTCTTATTCTATTAAAGAACCATAAATGCGATAACAACCGCCATGATAGGAATCGCCTCTACGAATGCAACCCCGATGAACATTGTTGATTGAAGCATACCTCTTGCTTCTGGTTGACGAGCAATCCCTTCTACTGTACGAGAAACGATTAAACCGTTACCTAAACCTGCACCTAGTGCTGCTAAACCAATTGCTATTGCTGCTGCTAATGAACCCATTATTAAAATCCTCCCTAAATTGTAATTATTATAAAGTTTGTCCAATTTCTGAACTGGGTATATATATTAATGGTCTTGACTTACTTTATGAGCCATGTAAACCATTGTTAATAAGGTGAAAATAAATGCTTGGATACTACCAATAAAAATGGAGAATCCTTGCCATACCATTGTTAATGGGAAGGCTGCGATTGTACCTAAAACATTTGTTTTGGCTAAACCATTTACTAGCAAGTTTAGTAGAACCTCACCCGCAAAAATGTTTCCGTATAAACGAAGACCAAGTGTGAGCGTATTAGAAAATTCCTCTACTACCTTTAATGGTAATAAAAATCCTACCGGTTGAACATACTCCTTAAAGTATCCTTTTGTACCACGCATTTTGACACCGTAGTAATGAGTTAAACCGACTACCATGATTGCTAATGTCAGGGTTACCGCAGGATCGGCAGTTGGTGATTTCCACCAAAGCTGATGGTCTACTGTAATAGCAAAAGGTAAACCTAACATATTGGAAATAAAGATGTACATAAGAAGAGTGATCCCTAATACATGGAATCTTCCGCCATCTTTCCAATCCATGTTATTTTTAATAATATTTCGGACAAAGTCCATAATCCACTCCATCAAATTTTGTCGGCCAGTTGGCTTCATTTGAAGATTTCGAGTGAGAAAAAACGCAATTAAAAAAACTATTAAACTTGATACAACAATCATTAAAACATTGGAATAGTTAAAATATAGTCCAAAGTGTTTATAAATTGGTGCTTCATGATGCAATATTACTCACCTCTTTTCTCACCATTCTTATGTAAAATAAAATAACGCACTAAATAATCTGCCATAATGACAATATAAGCTGTCATCAATCCAATTACAACACTTATTAAGTGAACTTTTTGTGGATATTCTACGGCAATTAAGCAAACTATTACTGCTGTAGCCATTCGGGAAATCGTTCCTAAACCATAAACTTTCCCTTCATCTTCAATGGCTTTATCAAATACCTTTGCTCTTCTAACCAGTAAGGTGAGATTGAATACACTGGCACTTGTCCCAACGAATAAACCAAGAAAAACAGATTGATAGGGGGTAAGCGCCCAAGCAAATGCACAAAATGATAAAAAGAAATAAAGGTATTTTTTGACCCTCATATATATCTCAAATAATTGTTCCAATTCTCTATCCTCCTTTATTTTCAGGGCAACACTCTAAACCCGCGAAAAATAAAGCGAAGCAGAGAAAAAGCACATTCCTTTTGTATCATTTTCGGGCATTTTGCGTTCCTATTTACCCTCCAGTTTTGAAGATAAATATAACATTTATTTCGTCCGCCCCTTAACACTATTAACACTATATCTGTGTTAAAATCTTGATACTCCGCGGGTGAAAACCTATTCATACCCCTTGTAAGCATACAATAGGGTATTGTCAATGTCAATGCATTTAAATACAAAAAAAAAATTCATTGCTCACCATTTAACAATCTCTTTCTTATAGCTTATTTTATTTTTAATATTTTTTCAAGCATGTCCTCTTTCCCGGCTTTCTTCGCAAAAATTTTTATTCGATAGGTCCCCGCTTTGTCCATATTCGTTATATTAAATTCACCTTTTAATCGACCTCGCTTTACTTCTTTTTTCCAATCTAAAAACCGCACAAATTGCAAAGTATCGTTCCTAAAAAGAGCGATTCCAAATTCTTCTGCCCCAGTCGGTAAATAAGTCTCATATTCATAGCTGTCATCTCCAGATTTTTTAAGAAAATCAAAACCCATAATTCGTGGATAATCCGGTTCTTCCAATACATATAAATACGGCAACTCAATTAAATGTCTACCAGCTCTTACCTTAATTATACCATCTTGCAGTTTATCAGTGAAAAGGTTATCATCAATATTCATTATAATTGGGACATTTTTCTTTTGCCCTGGTTTCAATGTAAACGGCATAGGCAATCTCCAACTAACCCCTCGCTTTCCCTTTGGGAAATCAAAGGATACTTTCTCCATCGTTTTACCGACATTTTTTATCGTAATATATGCTTTATATTGGTTTTCTTCTTTTACTAATTTATATTTACCAAAGCGAATGCTTCCTGGCATAACCAGAACATTTGCATCTATCGCTTCATCCACTTGAATGCGGCCAGCTCCCTGTTCATACACTTTATATGTCACATTTTGTCTATTTTTGACTGATTTTGCCGTATTCATTAAAGCTGCTTTCACTTCATCTGGACCCCAGTCTGGATGAGCTTCTAACAATAACGCACATGCTCCAGCAACAAAAGGAGCCGCCATACTAGTTCCTTGCAACGCCATATATCCTTCAGGTACTGTGCTATTTATCACAACCCCAGGCGCAAGAACATCAGGTTTGATATCCCATGTACTAGTAACAGGTCCTCTCGAGCTAAACTCTGCTAGTATATCTTTTTCCCACTTTTTTTCTATCGTTAAATATATTTTCTTCTTTTGAACAGACTCCTTTATAAATTCTCCCTCTTCCCTTGTAATTCCTGCTACTGGTATCGGCACTTCCTTTTCTAACATCCCTTGAAATGCCCCTGCCACATTGTTGAATATTAATACGCCAACGGCTCCAGCTTTATGAGCATTCTGAACTTTTTCCGTAAACGTCAGTTCCCCTCTTTCTATTAACACGAGTTTCCCTTTTACATTTGTTAATTGATCCATCTTGCCTAACCCACCGTTCACTAATGGAATGGATCCCATTTCCGCCGCCCATTCCTTACTATTCTCCATATTTGTTAGGGCTATTTTTTTTTCATTTATTGTAAAAAAAGGAGTATTTATGTTTGGCGTAGTAGCTCCAACGGAAATAGCCTTAGTGGCTGTTCCAGGAGAGCCCACTGTCCATTCTGCCGGACCAGCGTTTCCTGCCGCCGCAACTGCAATTATCCCCTTCTTCACAACTTCGTTTAGAGCAAGACTAATTGGCAAATCAGGACCATTCACGTCACTACCTAATGACAAGTTAATGATATCCATCTTATCTCGGACAGCCCTATCGATCGCTGCTAAAATTTGCTCCGTTGTTCCAGCCCCACCAGGACCTAGTGCTCTATACGCATAAACAGTAGCATTCGGAGCAACTCCTTTCATTTTTCCATCGGCTGCAATAATTCCCGCAACATGGGTACCATGAAAAGTGTCCTTGTTTCCTAACCCGTTTGTTTCCATCGGGTCCTTGTCCTTATCAACAAAATCATAGCCACCCTTATAATTCTTTTGCAAATCAGGATGTCGATAATCTATTCCAGTATCTATTACCCCTACTTTGATTCCTTTCCCGCTTAAATGTTCAAGGGATTTCCCTAAGTAATTTCTTATTTCATCTGCTCCGATAATTTCAACCGGATTTTCCGCTTCTGTCATATATGTTTGAACTTTTGAAACTTGACTCACTCGTTCACTTCGTTCTATTTTTTCTAGTTCACGCACTGGTCCTTCTACAGAAAAACCACTGAACACTTCTTTAAAAATATATCTTTTTTCTAAATGAGGAAAGTCCTTTAAAAGTTGATCAATTTCCTGTTCGGTATAATTCGTTTTTGTATGTACTATAACGGTTTGAATCTCATTTGGATCTTGTGCGGGAAGCTTTGGAATATTTAAGGATGCTGCCATGGCCGAATGAGGTACTAACAATAGAAGTAAGAGGAATATTCTAAGCATTTTTTTTAGCATACCAATCGCCCCCTGCAAATCATTATGCTTTTTATTTTGACCGCAAGTTGTTATTTTATGTATTTCACATTAGACATTGGCATTATTCAATTGTGACATTTATCACACATACAAATATGAATATTCTATGTTTATTGATCACTTTTTCACAAATAAAAGAAACTACTATATCTTTGCCATTTATCTATATTGTTTGTTAATTAATTTTTAGACGATAGATTAAAAAATGCTCAAGGCTATTTGCCCTAAGCATTTTTATTGTGTAAATACTATTATTTCGTACCAAACAATCTGTCTCCTGCGTCTCCAAGACCTGGCACAATATAACCTTTTTCATTTAATTTTTCATCAAGTGCTGCAATATAGATATCTACATCTGGATGTGCTTCTTTTAATGCTTCTACCCCTTCAGGAGCTGCGATTAAGCACATAAACTTAATGTTTTTTCCGCCTCTGTTTTTTAAAGAGTGTATCGCTTCGATTGCAGAACCACCAGTAGCAAGCATTGGGTCAACTACAATAAAGTCTCTTTCTTCTACATCTGAAGGTAACTTTACATAATATTCTACCGGTTTTAATGTTTTAGGATCACGATATAATCCAATATGTCCGACTTTTGCGGCAGGGATTAGTTTAAGAACCCCGTCAACCATCCCGATACCAGCACGCAAGATAGGAACGATACCTAGTTTTTTACCTGAAAGCACGTTTGATTTTGTCTTAGCAACTGGTGTTTCAATTTCAATTTCTTCTAATGGCATATCACGCGTAATCTCAAAAGCCATTAATGTTGCTACTTCGTCTACTAACTCTCTAAATTCTTTAGTACCTGTTTGCGTTTCTCTGATGTATGTAAGTTTATGCTGAATTAATGGGTGATCAAATACATATACTTTTGCCACAAAATTCACTCCGTTCCTTCATTAATAGTATAAATATCCTCATTTTTCGACGGGATACTTCGTTAACACACTTCTATTTATTCTACAGAAAAAGTATTAGCGAATCAACTGAAATCCATTTCTAAATTTGAAAATTCTATGATAGTTTTTCCGAAAAACGACAAAAAAACCGGACTTATAAAGTAAAACTTCCATTAGTGGACGGTTTTACTTCCTCCCCTACTCATGGTTAGTTGAACCAATCGAATCTTTACGGACAATTGATCTCCCACCTATCTTCCTCGTATTCTTATAAGCTTGAGGTGGGAGTCTTACTTTCCGTTAAGAACGGAATTAAAAAGAGGACAATCATAATTAGCTCTACGCCTTTGATTGTCCTCTTCGCATTATAATTGTTTGTACAATTCGAATTTACTAGTTAATGCCGTTACCCTTTTAGCAGCTTCCGCTAACTTCTCAGCATCTTCATGGTTTTTAAGTGTAAAACCGATAATAGATGCTATTTCATCCATATCTTCTACACCGAAACCACGGGATGTTACCGCTGCTGTCCCAATGCGGATTCCACTTGTAACAAACGGACTTGCTGGATCGTATGGAATAGTATTTTTATTTACAGTGATTCCCACTTCATCTAATACATGTTCTGCTACTTTTCCAGATAAACCTAATGATTGAAGGTCAACTAATAATAAATGATTATCAGTTCCATTTGATACTAAGTTTAATCCTCCCTTTTGGAGACCGCTTGCTAATCTCTTTGCATTTGCAATAATATTTCCAGCATAGTCTTTGAAATCCGCTTGAAGCACTTCTCCAAATGCCACTGCTTTTGCCGCAATTACATGCATTAACGGGCCACCTTGAATTCCAGGGAAGATTGATTTATCAATTTTCTTGGCAAATTCCTCTTTACAAAGAATCATTCCACCACGAGGTCCACGCAATGTTTTATGTGTTGTTGTTGTGACAAAATCAGCATAAGGAACTGGATTTTGATGTAGACCTGCAGCAACTAATCCAGCAATATGAGCCATATCCACCATTAAATATGCTCCAACTTCATCGGCAATCTCACGGAACTTGGCAAAATCGATTTCACGTGGATAGGCACTTGCTCCAGCCACGATTAATTTTGGTTTATGAGCCACTGCTTTTTCTCGAACATCTTCGTAATTAATATAATGTGTTTCTTTATCTACACCATACTCTACGAAATTATATTGAACACCACTAAAATTAACAGGGCTTCCGTGTGTTAAATGACCGCCGTGAGACAGATTCATTCCTAACACTGTATCGCCATGCTCTAAAATAGTAAAATATACTGCCATGTTTGCTTGTGCACCTGAGTGAGGCTGTACATTTACGTGTTCAGCACCGAAGATTTCTTTTGCACGATCGCGAGCAATATCTTCCACAATATCTACATATTCACATCCGCCGTAATAACGTTTAGCAGGATAGCCCTCGGCATATTTATTTGTCAATACAGATCCTTGCGCTTCCATTACCGCTTCACTAACAAAGTTTTCTGACGCAATCAATTCAATTTTCGCTCGTTGTCGACCTAATTCTTGCTGTATTGCTTTAAAAACAAGTTCATCTTGCTCTGCTAAATGCTTCATATGTATATCCTCCCGACTATTCTCTCTTTCCCACCGTAAATCTGCCTCTATTCTATCATGTATATATTTTAAAAGGAAAGGGGTAATTCACGAATTATTAAGTGATTTATATGTTATTCGTTCGGTTTTTAAGTATTTTTTCGAATAAATCCTCTTATATTTATTCAAAATAACAGAAAACTTGTTTTTATCTACTATATTAGTAAAGTGAACCCGTAAGAAAAATAAACCTTCTAGATGTTAGAATCTGTTTTTCCCCGCAACAAATATTATTCAACAATAATACAGCTATAATTATGGTTAATGTGTTAGCGAGAGAGCTTTTTGGGACTTTTCAAGGGAATTTCCCGTTGATTTTATTTGATCGAAAGAGGCCTTATTACCTTTTAGACTTCACGCTCTGGAGAAAATCAACTTAAATCAACTTTAATTACCTATTGAACTGGTTGTTCTAGGGAGAGGGTGTTCCTCTGTTACCTTTTCTCTTGCCTCCTCTTCCGAATGGACTTAGAGAACCTTCCTCTGTTACCTTTTCTATCGATTCCTCTTCCTAACGGGCTTAGAAAACCTTCCTCTATTACCTTTTCTCTTGCCTCCTCTTCCGAATGGGCTTAGAGAACCTTCCTCTGTTACCTTTTCTCTTGCTTCCTCTTCCAATTGAGCTCAGAGAACCTTCCTCTGTTACCTTTTCTCTTGCTTCCTCTTCCGAATGGGCTTAGAGAACCTTCCTCTGTTACCTTTTCTCTTGCTTTCTCTTCCAATTGAGCTCAGAGAACCTTTCTCTGTTACCTTTATAACTGCTTTCCTTGGCAAAACGTCTCAGACAAACCTTCTCAAACATCCTTTCATTCTACTACTTTCATTGCAACCAGCCAGTGAATAAAAACTATATAAAAAACCAATAAAACTCCTCTAAAAGCAGGAATTTCATTGGCTTTCAAATTAACAAGAAAGATTTTCTTTTGTTTTTTCGTAAACAGCTCTTGGTCCGCCAATTAATTTAGGGCGGGATTTCGCTAGTGTGACATGGGCATTTCCCAACTGCTTAAGCGTTGTTCTAATTGGTACAGCAACATGCTTCAAATGCATTCCAATAAAGGTATCGCCAATATCTATTCCGCCATCCGCCTGAATAAACTCTACAACAACTGGATCTTCCATCTGTCCGAAAGCAAATGTGGCCATTGCTCCGCCCGCATGACGCACAGGAACAACAGAAACTTCCTGTAAGTTTCTTGCAAGTAGTTCTTTTCTTTCTACTACTAATGCACGATTTAAATGTTCACAGCACTGAAAAGCAAGGGAAATCCCTGATTGCTGTTGATATTTTTGACATTCTTCGAAAATTAACGAAGCGACATCGACGGTTCCTGCAGTACCAATTTTTTGTCCAATCACTTCACTTGTACTGCAGCCAATCACAAACAGCTGCTGCTCTTTAAGCTGTGCCTGTTCTTGGTATTCGGTTAGAATCGTTTGTAACTGCTCCTTTAACTTAAGTGTTTCCTCGTTCATATAAAACACCCCTCTTCAAGTTACCTACATTTCTTTTACTATAACCATCATTGCACAAAGATATCGCCAGTACAAGTAAACTATTCTTTAATTTGGAAGCGACAAATTGTCTGTTGTAACTCTTCTGCATGTGCTTGTAATTCTAAAGCCAAGCTATCCACCTTCCGAATAAGCGCGGTTTGATTTTCAGCAATATTAGTTACCTGCTGTGCCCCTGCCGCTGTTTCTTCTGCAATTGCAGCTACTTCTTGGGATTGCTGTGTTGTTTCATAAATCTGTTGTTTTTGCTTATGAATTAATTCCGTAATATCAGCCGTTGCATAAGCCATCTTAGTTGTTGTTTCATTCATCTCGTTGAAAATTAAATTTGTTTTCTCCCCAGTTTTCGCTTTTTCCTGAGCATTCTCTACTTGCTTTGTAATTTGCACGACGACATTTTTAACTTCGGTTTGCATATTGCGAATTATCTCGGCAATTCCTTCTACCGCTTTTCCACTTTCATCTGCCAACCTTCTTACTTCTTCGGCAACTACACTAAAGCCGGCACCATGTTCTCCTGCTCGAGCTGCTTCGATGGAGGCATTTAACGCCAATAAATTTGTTTGTGACGCAATTTCTCCAACAAGCTTTAAGACTTCTTCGATTTCCTTTGAATGAACTTCTAAATTCTGCACAGACTTTAGGGAATTCGTATTCTCCACTGCCAAGTCTTTCATACCATCTACTAATGAATGAACAACTTTACTTGTCTGCACCAATTTTTCTGTCATTTGTTCTGAAATCATTTTTGACATATTCGCTTTTTCTTCTACTGTAAGAGCGATGTTCATTGACTCTTCCACAGATTCCGCAGAAGCTTGTACACTTTGTGCAGAAACCTCCGCGCCCCCAGCGATTTCTCCTACTGAGCTAGAAATAGCTAATGTCTGCTCTAATGCATTATCTGATTCACTAGAAATCATTTTTACTGTTTTATTTGTCTTGTTAAAATTATTTTCAATACTTTGAACCATTTCCCGTAAATTATAAAGCATATGATTAAAAGCTAGACCTAAGGACTTTATTTCATCATCCGATTTTGATACTTCCACATCTTGACTAATATCTCCATGTGCAGCTTTTAATGCACTTTGTTCCAGTCGCTTTAACGGCTTAATAATAAAACCGGCCGCTAAAAAAGCTAAAAACCCAGACCAAAATACCCCTAATAATAAGGTGACAATATTAAAAATTACGGAATTAATAGCCAGTTTACTTTCAATAGCTGGATAAACGATATACATACAAAAAGCACTTGTTGAATAGGTAATAATCGCTAGAATTGTAATAAATAACGCTAATTTCTTTCTTAAACTAAACTTGTAATGCACCTTTGTTCCCACTTTTTATCCCCCTTGTAAATAAAAGACACCTTACCATTCATTCTTTGTTATTTTCCCCATTGCTTTATCTATCAATTTTTCTAATTCCTGATAGGTTTCTCGATACCTCGAAACGGATCCGCCAAAAGGATCACTTACATCCCCATTTGGATCATCCTCTGCAAATTCCTTTATCGTAAACGCTTTCTCTATTGAGGATGGATACGCTGATACGAGTATATTTTTATGGCCCTTTGTCATGGTAAATATATAAGTCGCCCAGTCTATTAGCTCTTTTGTTACCATAGCGGAAGAATGATTATGCTCGATTCCCTGTTCAGAAAGAACCTCCTGCGCTTGAAAAGAAGCAGCACCACCATTTATCGCATAGACTCCAGCTGATTTAACCTCCACTTCAGAAGCAAATTTATGCTTTAAAATAGCCTCTGCCATCGGACTTCTGCACGTGTTACCTGTACAAACAAACAATACGCGAATCATCTTTTATCCTCCTTTATATGCTTCTATTATAGACCAATTTACCTAAAATTTCTATTTAACATACAAAGAAAACAAAGCAAATACTGGTTTATTATCGGTTAAAACTAGTACATTTTTAGTGTTTATGTATTGTTAATAATCTGTAACTATTTATTAGGTTAATTTGCTTCATTATGATCGATTCCTATTACCAAGATTCTAGGAGCGCTGAAACCAACTTAAAAAGCGGCTTCCATCCCTTTGATGAAAACCACTTCTCCTATACTTGCAACTATAAACTAATTAGCAGCTTAATTCCAAAAATAAGAAGGATTCCTCCTCCTAACATTTCTCCATAGGAACCTAACCAGCCTTTTACCTTTCTGCCGATTAGCAAGCCTAGCCAAGTCATTACCATCGCACTTATGCCAAAACTTAACAGAACAATTGCCGTTCTTGCTTGATAAATCCCGAGACTCAAACCAACGGAGAAGCTGTCCAAACTTACACTGACCGCAAATAGAAGCAATCCAAAACCAACCGGTGTAATTCGGCTTGTCTCTACTTCTTTAAATCCATTCCATATCATTTGAATCCCTAGTAGCACAAGTAATGCTCCACCAATATATCCGGCTATTTCACTAAAATTTTCCGAAAGAAGTTTCCCTGTAATCATCCCAAGTAGAGGCATTATTACATGAAAGATTCCGATTATAAAGCCGATTTTTGCTATTTGCTTTAATCTTAGTTGAAACATCCCCATGCCTAGCCCAACAGAAAATGCATCCATACCTAAAGCAAATGCCATTAAAATAAGTGTAAATAGTTCTCCCACAATTGCAGACATTTTTTGGCCCCCTTGGACTTGCTAATTAGAGATTATGCACGTCCAAGTTTATTTAGAAGTAAGAATCTGCAAATATTTTAAGAGAGGCTATTTTTGTAAAGTTTGTTGCTATTCCCCACAGCTGGAATACACTTCGCTTTCCGTGTGGCTCACGCTGAACCTTCTGGGTCTCAGACTGTCTCGCTAATCCCCGTGGCGTTTACGTGTATTCCGGCTGCTCTATTTTTCCAACTCATTTTTTCTCCTAATGAAAAAAAACACAACAGTCTTATAAAAGACAGTCTAAAAGAATACTTTCTGATCTTAAAAGACTATCTTATTACCTGATGAGAAGCTGCTTTCATTAATCTGTTCATAATTGCCTGTCCAACACCTTCTATTGGAAACATCTCACCAAAAATAATATCTACTTGATGATGATCAAAGCTTCGTAAGCCATCATATAAGTCTGTAGCTACTGTGGATAAATCTGTCCGTTGTCCACAAGCATAAACATAGTCAGCTTGATAAAATGCTTTATTTTCTTCTGTAGTAAGAACACCAACTGTATGCCCTTTTTGCTTTTCTTCTGCAATTAATAATTGAATTTTTTCCTTTGTGCCTTCCACTAAAAATAATGGTGCATTTGGAGCATAATGGGTGTACTTCATCCCTGGCGATTTTGGCTTGATTTCCTTATTAATCAGCGCTTGATCGATTTTGACTACTCCCACAACACTTTCCAGTTGTTCTTTCGTGATACCCCCAGGACGAAGAATTACTACCTTATCACCCGTACAGTCTACAACCGTCGATTCTACCCCTACACCTGTTGGACCCCCGTCTACAATCCCGGCAATTCGGGAATCAAGATCCTCTTTTACATGAATCGCTTTTGTAGGACTTGGCTTTCCAGAACGATTAGCGCTTGGCGCAGCGATTGGTAAGCCTGATTGTTCAATAAGTTGTAAAGCAACTGGATGATTTGGCATTCGGATGCCTACGGTGGATAAACCAGCAGTGGCAACCTCTGATAAGGCTCCCTTTTTCTTTTCAAAAATAACTGTTAGAGGTCCCGGCCAAAATGCCTCCATTAATTTTTGGGCTGTTGTTGGCACTTTTTCTACTAATTCATCTAATTGTTCTAGTTTCGCAATATGTATGATAAGCGGATTATCAGAAGGTCTTCCTTTTGCAGCAAATATTTTCGTGATGGCGGCATCTTCTTTTGCATTTCCACCTAGGCCATATACTGTTTCTGTTGGAAACGCAACGACCTCATTTCTTTTTAAAAGATCAGCAGCTTGTTCTATTTGTGAATAACTTTCTTCCTTATCCACATTTTTATCCACTGACCAATAATTTGTCTTCATTTAAATCCACCTTTTTCCATTCTAATATTTCTTTCTTAAAATCGCTTCTAATTCCTCATTTTTCGACAATACCACCATTTGCCGAAAAGGACAAGTCTCTCAAAAAACAGGAATAAAAATTTGACTTGTCCACAAATTGTGAATAAATAACCCCGAAAAGTGGATAACTTATGCTATTTATCCACAATATTCATAGAGATATACATAAAATGCGACTTATCAACAGTGTAAACGCTTTTTACAACATTCGACTCCTTTAGCATCTCTGGAATATCAACTTCTTCTATCACTTGGAACCCTAGTAATTGAAATAATTGAATAGAATGTTGATTGTGAACTCTGCAGTAGATAGCATCCATCTCTTTATCCTTCGCTAATTTTAAGGCTTGTTGAATTAAAAATAAAATATCCTCTACCGTTCCTCTCGAAAGAACCATCGATCGAAATAAACCTATTTTTCCAAAGGGTTCTATCCCTATTGTTCCTATAAGAGCCCTATCCTCATCTGCTTCCATCAGTAAAAAATAATCCAACCATGCTTCTATTCCTTCTACGGTTACTTCTGCTTTTGTTAAAAACTCATTAATTTTTTCTACATCTTCTGTTTGAGCCTGTCGAATGATATGCATCTTTTCCCTCACCTCATCATCTAGTATTTATTCTATTACTATGAAAAAGGGGAGGAAAAAATGCTAGATTTCTTACTTTAAACCAAACTCTTTTATTTTGTTATATAAAGTTCCTCTTGAGATTCCTAGCAATGTGGCTGCTGCGCTCTTATTTCCATATGTTTTTTTGAGTGCTTCTTCTATTCGTTCCATTTCATTATCTTCCTTATTCCCTTTTTCCCCTTGAACAGAAACCTTATACTTATCCACAATTTCAGCAGGGATATATTCAAGCGTTAATTCATTATTGCTTTCACTTACTAACACACTATGCTCTATCACATTTTTCAACTCTTTTATATTACCTGGCCAGTCGTATGCACATAAAATATGCAATGCTTGTTCATTTATTTTCGTTATCCTTTTAGCATATTTTTCGTTATACATTTTAATAAAATTATTAACTAAATGTGGTATATCTTCCTTTCGTTTGCGAAGCGGAGGGATTTCAATATGGATAACGCTTATTTGGTAATAAAGCTTTTCATTAAATTCCCCTTTTCTTACTAACTCTCCTAGAGGCTGGGTAGAAGATAAAATAAACCTTGTTGCTGGTTTTTTCTGCGGTTCTCCTCCAACTCTAGTAAAAGATTGTTCTGTCATATAGTGCAAAAGTTTCTCCTGAACAGCTAAAGGCATCTTATCCACTTCTTCAATAAATAGCGTCCCTGTTTCTGCCTGTTCTACCTTTCCTTCTATCTCCTCTGCATCTCCAGAATCAAAGGTCATTTTCTGATAACCGAACAGTTCCATTTCTATTAAATCTTTTGGAATCGTGGAACAATTCAATGATAAAAGTGGATTTTTCCTTTTAGATCCCCCATAATGAATGGCTTGTGCAAGCTGTTCTTTTCCAGTACCTGTTTCTCCAGAAATAAGAACAGGTATTTCTGCTGAGGCTACTTTTTGTGCAATTTCAACCGCTCTTTTCACCTCTTTGCTACTTGATAATACAGATGAAAACGGTGCCTCTTTTTGTACATAAAGTACTGAATTCGAATCTAATTCCTGATTTAAGTGAATTAACTTTGTTATATCATGTTCTGTTGAAATGCCACCTATGATTTTATTATCCACAAGAACAGGTGAAGCGTTAATTAACACATGTGTATGTTCATTTGGACGGTGATAAGTACCTCTAATCGGATTTCCCTCTTTTAAAATTTGATGTAATTGAATCGATTCTGAGTCGAAGTGCTCTCCGATTTTTTTACCAATAATCGCTTCTTTTTCTATGTGATACGTATCTTCGGCTACACTGTTCCAGTAAAACACTGTTCCATTATTATCTACCGCTGTTACAGCATCATTCATTGTTTCTGCAAGTGTTTCAAAATAAGTCATGATATACTTATTTTCCCTTTGTAAAGCTCGGATTCTTTCAGCAGCGGTCACGATTCCTTGATATTCATTTTGCTTCTTTATAATTACCGGTCTTAACCAATTTATCTTTTCATTATGTATATCCTGTATGGAAAAATACTCTGAGGGTAATAGTTTGCTTATTTGTAACCAGTCTTTTATCTTTTGATCCTTCCTAACAGCTGCTAAAAGGTATCGCTCTTCTTTTCCAATTACAAATAGCTGCTCACTTTCTATAATGATATAGGAGTAATCTAGTAATACTTCTGTTAGGGTACTGATTTTTTCATCATCTGAGAGGATGGTAAATGAAGTTTCTATCTTCATTTGTGAATCTGTAAACATATCTTTATCCTTTCTTTCCTTATTATTGATAATTTATCATTAAATAAGCGTTTTTTCCAATAAGGGGATAATGGATGGGATTTATGTTATAGAAAAAAGCTGTCTCCAAAAAAGGCATACACTTGAATGATTAATATGCAGAAGTTTTTACTTCTTTCTAGTAATATTCTTGTGTTCCTAAAATGGAAACAGCTTGATAAGGTTTGTTTGTTTTAATCTAAATCGCAAGCTAAGTACCCTTTACTTTCTGTAGGACTACACTTAAGCCTGGTCGGTATTCTTTCCATAAAAAGCAACACTCAACCTCTTATTATTACAGTACTCTTCTTGTGCTTAATTTTGCTTGTGTGAAGAGTAATAGGTAGTCGAATCCTCCAGCTTTGGAGTCTGTTCCAGACATGTTAAAGCCACCGAATGGATGTACTCCTACTAGTGCTCCTGTACATTTTTTGTTAATATACAGATTGCCGCAATGCTGATTTTCTAGAGCGTATTCGATTCGGTCTTCTTTTGTGGAAAAGAATGAGCCTGTTAATCCATAATCCGTATCATTATATACTTCAATACCAGTTTTCCAATCAGATACTTTACAAATTGCTAGAACTGGACCGAAAATTTCTTCTTTCATAATGCGAGCGTCTGCAGGAACTTCAGCAAAAATCGTTGGTTCGATATAATAACCGTTTCCTTTTGCACGAGACCCACCTGTTACTAGTTTTCCTTCGCCTTTTCCCATTTCAATATAGCCTAATATTTTATTTAATGCCTTTTCGTCAATAACCGGTCCTACTGCTGCATTTGTTTCCGGAAGACCAATAGCTAAATTTTTTGTTCGAGCTACTACTTTTTCCACTACTTCATCGTATATAGATTCCACGATGATTGCTCTTGATCCAGCAGAACATTTCTGCCCTTGGAAACCGAATGCTGCTGCAACAATTGCTTCTGCTGCCGCGTCAAGATCTGCTGTCTCATCAACGACGATGCCATCTTTTCCGCCCATTTCAGCGACAATACGTTTTAACCAGATTTGTCCTGGCTGCACAATAGATGCACGTTCATAGATGCGACATCCTACTGCACGAGATCCAGTGAAGGAAATAAATCTTGTTTTCGGATGTTCTACTAAATATTCGCCAACTTCCAAACTATCTCCAGGAAGATAGTTAATAACACCCGATGGCAAGCCTACTTCTTCCATTAACTCTACAAACTTTGCAGCAACAACTGGTGTATTATCAGATGGCTTTAAGATAACTGTATTCCCAGAAACTACTCCAGCAACCGTTGTCCCTGCCATAATAGCAAGTGGGAAGTTAAATGGAGAAATAACGATGCCTACCCCAAGCGGAATATAGGTAATTTTATTATCTACTTCACCAACTGTTGGATAAAGCGGTTGATGGATGGATGTTTCACTTAAACGGATCATTTCTCTTCCATAAAACTCAAGAAAGTCAATTGCCTCAGCAGTATCCGCATCTGCTTCTGCCCAATTCTTCCCTGACTCTAAGATTAAGTAAGCAGAAAATTCATGCTTTCTTTCTCTCATCAACTGCGCTGCTTTAAACAAATATTCAGCACGCTCAGAGGCTTCTACCTTCTTCCATGTCTCAAAAGTATGTAACGCTGCTTGCATGGCCTTTTCTGCATATTCCTTATTGCCTTTACTAACTTTACCGATTACTTCCTCTACATTTGCCGGATTGATGGAAACTGTTTTTTCTTCTGTACTAATTTTATCTTTACCAATTACAAGGGGAAACGTTTTTCCTAATTCTCCTTTTACTTTTTGAATAGCCGCTTCCATCGCATGTTGGTTTTCAACCTTTGTAAAATCAGTAAATGGTTCGTTTTTATAAGGGGGTATACTCGTAATGTTCGTCATTTTCATTTCTCCTTTTATTCAAAATTTTCTTCCAACCTTTAAATCTACTAATCTTACTATATAAAGTGAAACTTCCATCAGTGAGGGTTTTCCTACCTCCTCCACTGATAGTTAGTTGAACCAATCGGACCTTTACGGACAGTTGATCTCCCACCTATCTTCCTCGTATTCTCCTAAGCTTGAGGGGAGAATCTTACTGTCCGTTAAGAGCGGGATAAAAGGGGAGCTCTTTTACTGGCTTATTTAAACAAATTTTTCAAGATAAACCACACGTTTGCTGGTCTTTCTGCTAATCTTCTCATAAAGTAGCCAAACCAATCTTTTCCGTAGGGTACATACACTCTTACTTTGTAGCCTTCTTTCACTAGCTTATTTTGTAATTCTTCACATATTCCATATAACATTTGGAATTCAAACTTGTCTTTATCAATCCCATGCTTAGCTGCAAGTTCTTTTGTAAATTGAATTATTTTTTCATCATGGCTTGCAACAGCTGCGTAGTTTCCGTTTAACATATGCATTTCAATAATCTTTTTATAATTTTCATCTACATCTTTTTTCTCCGGAAAAGCTACATCTGGCGACTCTTTATACGCTCCTTTCACCAAACGCAGATTTGCGTTTAATTCATTCAAATGCTTCATATCTTCTTCTGTCCGATATAAATAAGCTTGAATAACTAAACCAACGTTATCAAATTCTTTGCGGAGCTCTTCATATATATCGATGGTTATTTGACAATGTGCATAGTCTTCCATATCAATGCGGACAAAATTTCCGTATTGATTTGCTCTAGAAACAATCTTTCGCATATTGTTTAAGCATAAATCTTTATCAATGTCTAACCCGAGAGAGGTCATTTTTACCGATAGATGCGATTGAACTCCTGATGCATGAATCTCATCCAATGTTTTCAGAGACATAATGGTGGACTCATTAGCTTCTTCTTTGGTGTAGACAAATTCCCCCAAATGATCTAGCGTAACTACTCTACTCGATTTGTTTAATTCTGTGACTTTTGAAATTGCCTCTGCAATGGTTTCTCCAGAAACAAAGCGTTTTGCTCCAAAGCGAAGACCATATTTGCGAGCTAGTTTATTTGCAGACTTATTCTTAGCTAATGACTGAAACATATTTCTCAATGCAACTTCCATTATCAGGCTCCCCTTTTGAACACTTTTGTTTAAAACGTATTCACTGTACATTTGTGTTTAATTTATGCTTTGATTATACAATAGGACTCGCTGTAAAATCTATAATTTTCTGATTAATTTTTATTATTCGATTAGATCGAATACTGGAAGCGCATAACTAAAAAAAGATTGTCCACTAGTACTCTTCTTAAAAGCGGCTATAATTTAGCCCTCTTTTAAGAAGAGTACTTATAAGACAATCTCTTAGCTGATTTTATATGTTCTCTGATTGGGTTTTCTTCTTGAAATGAACTTTGCTAAAACTCCATATTTTGGGGAGCCAAGAAAACTTATCATAAAAATGATTCCCGTCGAGAAGGCCATGGCTCCAGAGATAGAAGTATCTAACCATACAGCCATATAATAGCCAATAAATGCGGACAATATCCCAAATATACTACTTAATAGAAACAGAAAAGATAATCGATCTGTCCATAGATACGCAGCTGCCGCGGGAGTAATGAGCATAGCTACTACCATAATTGCCCCGACTGCATCAAATGCCGCTACTGTCGTTAAGGATACTAGAGACATAAATAGATAGTGCATTAAGATAACTGGAATACCTAGACTTGCAGCAAGGGCAGGGTCAAATGAAGTAATCTTCCATTCTTTATAGAAAGCTATAATGACAAATAAGACAACCACTAATACCGCAGTTAATAATACTACTGCCTCTGGAATACTTCCCAAGAGCGGCACTTCCACTCTTTCCCATGGGATGAATGTAATTTCCCCCATTAATGTATGCTTTACATCCAGATGGGCATTACCCACTTTTGTCGCAATTAAAATGACTCCGATTGCAAATAAAGTAGTAAAGACAATGCCAATAGAAGCCTCTTGTTGAACTCCCCGTGTATGCAGCCACTGAATCACAATCGCAGTAATTAATCCTGCAATAACCGCTCCAATCAACATATGAATTCCTGTTAACTCTCGCGTTATTAAATAAGCACATACAATTCCCAACAGCACGGTATGGCTAATCGCATCTGCCATCATCGCCATCCTTCTTAAAATTAACAAAACGCCAATTAAACCGCAACTTAACCCAACTAATGAGGCAGTTAACAATATCCAACCTGCATAGCTCATTTACTGTTCTACCTCCCTAGTCATTTTTACTAGTTCCATGCTCTTCCTCTGTTTTTTCTGTTGAAAAAATACAACGGCTAGCCCCTTTTTACTTCCTAAGAATAAGGAGATAAGGAAAACAGAAGCAGCTGTCACAACAATAAAAGGACCAGTTGGCCATCCCTTTCCAATTGTACTTAGAAATGTCCCAATCATTCCAGATGCCCCTCCAAACAAGGCGGAAAGAAGCACCATTATTTTAAACGATTCTGTCCAATATCTAGCACTCACACTTGGGATTATTAATAAAGCTGCCATTAATATTACGCCAACAGCTTGAATACCAACCACAATAACTAAAACAAGTGTAGCCATATAAAGCACATTCATTCCAGCTGTCGATATACCCAACCCCTTCGCAAAGCTCGGATCAAACAAGAAAATTTTCCACTCTTTAAACAACAGCACTGTTAAGAGAAGCACAATAATTGCCACCGTCATCATTGTCCAGACATCCTTGGACACCATGGAAGCTGCTTGCCCAAAGATAAAACTATCTAACCCACTTTGATTACCGCCAGGCATTCGATTAGCAAATGTTAATAGCATTATCCCTAAGCCAAAGAAAACGGATAACACAATTCCCATTGCCGCATCTTCTTTCACTCGACTAGAACTTCTAATCCACTGAATAAGAAATGCACCTAATAACGCGGTAATTGCCGCTCCAATGATCATGACAAAAAGGTTTTTTTCTCCTAAAATTGTAAAACCAAGTACTACTCCTGGTAATGCAGCATGAGAAAGAGCGTCACTCATCAAGCTTTGTCTTTTCCAATAAGCGAAGCTGCCAATAACGCCAGCTGCCATTCCTAATAAGAATGTACTGAATAAAACAGATTGCGCATTATAAGAAAGAAAACTAAACATTATCTCTTCTCTCCCATCCAGTGCAAAGTACCACCATATGCTTTCATAATATTTTCTTTTGTGAAAGTCTTACTTGTTGGTCCATGAGCGATTACCTTTTTATTTAACAAGAGAACTTGATCAAAATATTCTTCTACGGTTTGTAAATCATGATGGACGACCATAACTGTTTTACCGCTCTCTTTCAACATCTTTAATGTCTCCATAATCGCTTTTTCTGTCGTCGCATCTACTCCAGCCAATGGTTCATCTAAGAAGTAAAGATCCGCATCCTGTGCCAGAGCACGGGCAAGAAACACACGCTGTTGCTGCCCGCCAGATAACTGACTAATTTGGCGATTTGCATAGTCTTGCATCTTCATTTCCTTTAATGCTGACATCGCCTTATGTTTGTGCTCCTTCTTCGGCCACTTGAACCACCCTATTTTCCCATATAAGCCCATTGTAACAACATCGAGAGCATTTGTTGGAAAGTCCCAATCTACTGATCCACGCTGGGGAACATAACCAATTCTAGACTTTGCTGTTTGATAGGTTTCACCGAAAAAGGTTACATTTCCAGTAATGGTAGGGTGTAATTCTAACATTACTTTTAATAAAGTCGATTTACCAGCACCATTTGGACCGACAATACTCGTTAACGTCCCTGGTTTAATTTGAAAATTAACATCGGTTAACACTTCATTTTTTCGATAAGCAGCTGACACATTTTCTACTGTAAGAACCGGCTCCATCTTATTCCTCTCCTCTGCTCAACGCTTGATGGATGGTTGAAACATTATGTTCATACATCCCGATATACGTTCCTTCTTTCGATTTTGCATCTCCCATTGCATCGGAGAATAATTCTCCACCAAGTTCTATATCAAGCCCCTGTTTTTTCGCTCCTTCTATCACAGCATTGATGGATGCAGGGTTAATACTGCTTTCAATAAAAACAGCAGGAACTTGATGCTCTACTAATAATTGAATGGTCTCCTCTATATCAGATAACCCAATTTCTGCTTCCGTACTTAAACCTTGTAAGCCAACAACCTCTATATCTAACATTCTTCCAAAATAGCCAAATGCGTCATGAGCTGTAACTAATACACGCTTATCTTCAGGTAATGACTCCATTTGTGCTTTCGCTTCCTCTTTTAATGCGTCTAACTTAGCAAAATATTCCTGTTTATTTTTTTCAAAATAGTCACTATCATCCGGGGAAGCTTTCTTTAACTCATTCGTTGCTGCATCAAGTGCTTCTTTCCATAAATCGATATCAAACCAAATATGGGGATCAATCGCACCTTCCTCATCATGTAAAAGCTTCTCTTCTGGGATAACTTCTCCAATCGCAAGAACTGGTCTTGTTTTTCCGATCTCTTCAAACACCTTTACCATATTTGCCTCTAGATGTAGTCCACTATAAAAGACGATATCCGCACCCTCCATTTTTTGGATATCCCCTTGTGTTGCTGTATACAAATGAGGATCAACCCCAGAACCCATTAAGCTTTGCACCTCTACTTTATCGCCACCAATTACCGATAATGGTTCTGCAATTTGCGCAATGGTAGTAACAACCGCAAGCTTACCATCTTCCTTTGATTCTGTTGATTCATTTGAGCATCCTGTAAAAAAAACAAACGTCATAAGCAATCCTGTTAGTACCAATTTCCACATTAGTATTCCTCCTTTTCATCATCACAAAAAATATACCCTTTGGACAATTTGTTTCCCTAAGGAAACTTTTATGTTTATATACAAAATACTTAACTATTCGAAAAATGTCAATGGTTTAAGCATAATTAGGTAAAATTTCTTAGATTGCTTTTGTTTAAGGATTATACAAAGAAAAAAGATGCCTTTATTAAAAGCATCTAAGCATCTCAGACTGTAGACAAACCCCTGAATTTTAGATATAGAGGTTTGTCTATAGTATATTTATTAGTCCCTTTGAATAGGGAGGTTGCTTTCCGCTCCAGGGGTTCGCTTTCCGTGGGGCTCGCGCTTAGCCGCTTCGGCCTTTGGCCTGCAGGGTCTAAGCTGTCTCGCTAATCCCACAGGAGTCTCACCCCTTCCACTCCAAGCAACGCATGAAAATTCAATGTTAGCTTCTAAAAATCTTGAAATGCCTTTATTAAAAGCATCTCTCTTAAACCTTTTCAGTATTAGATATCATCCAAAAATCTTTTCCCATAATTCTACAAGGAAGAATTTCACTTCTACTTCCTCCTCTTTTTCCCCTTCAACAAATACAGGATCTTGTTTCTCTTCCGCTTTCTTTTCTTCCTTTACTGCCTTTTCCTTTGTTGTTTCTTCTTCTTTCTTCTCTGCTTTTTCTTCTTTCTTCTCTTCCTCAAATCCATCACTGACTGCTACTCCGTTAGAGAAGTCTAAGAAGCATAGCGGTGGGAAAAGGACGCACCACCAATTCGCGCCTTCACCTTCCCCTAACGTAATCAGAATTGCATCATATTGACCAGCTGGATATAAAAACTCACCATAAAGTTTTGTTGGAAAATCAACCTTGTCAAAAGTAACATTAACTGCTTGGTTTGCTTTTTCTTCTTCTACTACTCTTTCAGCAATCTCTTGAATCTCTGGTAACTTTTCCTTCAATAAATCTTTCGCTACCTCTTTAGAAGTTAATTCTGAAACCCAGTTTGTGATTTGTTCATTTACAGCGTCTCTCACTTTTCTTTTCAATGCCTGATCTTCTTCTTTATCACTGTTTGCTAATATTCTTAAACGAATCGCATCATTTGGAATGATTACCTCGCTATTTGCTGTTACTTCATTTTTAGGAATATATAAACTCATAATAGTAGATAGAATAAGTACAAATAAATAAATCGTTGCCATCGGTTTGTTTTTCATCTTTAGCACCGCCCCTTCACTAACACAGTCTGGACAGATTAATAGAATCTTAAACTAGTAAAATTCATTTTTTTGAGTTGTTTTCTAGAGGCATCTACTATTTGCAGATATGGTGAATTTTCTGGTGTTTAGTACTTGAAGGTTTTATGCTTTAGTTTGGGGATTTCGGTTTTACTTGGGGATTTGGCACTTTTCCTTGCGAGTTTCATACTTTTACTTGCGAGTTTGGCACCTTTACTTGCGAGTTTCATACTTTTACTTGCGGATTTTGCACTTTTCCTTGCGAGTTTCATACTTTTCCTTGCGAGTTTAGCACCTTTACTTGCGCCTCCCCCTCCTTTACCAACAACGGCCCAACTAAATTGACAAAAAAAAGACATATCCCAAACACCTTAACTTGTGTTTAGAATATATCTTTCTAAAAAAACAAAACTCCCAATGAAAGCAACCGAAAAACAGAAGTTAAATAGCTCAAAACCCTACTTCTGCAAATACCATTCGATCTTTGCCATTAATATCATATTGAACTTCTACTTTCGCCTGTGGAAAAGCGGTTTCTAACAGCTTGGCAACAGCCTTGCTTTGGCCTGCTCCTACTTCAAATCCAATAATCGCTTTTTCTTTAACAACAAGCGGTAATTCCTCACAAAGCCTTTTATAAAGAACTAGTCCATCTTCGCCTGCAAAAAGGGCTCTATGAGGTTCAAATTCCGTGACAATGTCAGACATTGTTTGGATGTCCCCCTCAGGAATATACGGAGGATTAGAAAGAACAATATCAATACTTCTCCCTTGTTCCATAAGTGGCTGTAACAAGTCTCCTTGAATAAACTCTATATCTTCTGCCCCTAGTTTTTTAGCATTTTGCTTTGCTACAGATAAGGACACTTCATAAAGATCGGTAGCTACTACCTGCAAGGATGGATTTTCTAACTTCATAGTCACGGCAATTGCTCCGCTTCCGGTTCCCACATCTACTAGTTTTAAGGCTGCATTTTTTCCAAACAACCTGTCTATCCGTGCAAGTGCAGATTGTACAAGCTCTTCTGTTTCAGGTCGAGGAATAAGCACTTCCTTATTAACTGTAAAGGCTCTGCCATAAAAATCTTCTTGACCAATAATATACTGGACTGGTTGTCCTTGGGCATGTAAATAGACTAGCTTTTGAAAGCTCTCGAATTGTTCATCTTCCATGTCTTCCCGAAATTTTATTAGCATTTCAGATCTACTGACTTGTAAGGTATGCCTTAACAATAACTCCGCTGCATATTCTTCTCGGTTATGGTCCTTTAAATAAGAAGAAGCCCATTTCAGGGCTTCGAATACCTTACACATCAGAAGCACTTTCCAAACGACTAGATTGTTCTTCAAAAATAAGCGCATCGATAATATCGTCCATTTTTCCTTGAAGGATTTGATCTAGCTTTTGAATAGTCAATCCAATACGGTGATCCGTTACACGGTTTTGTGGGAAGTTATACGTACGAATTCGCTCCGAACGATCCCCTGTACCTACTGCTGATTTACGTTGTTGATCATATTCTGCTTGTGCTTCTTGTTGGAATTTATCATAAACACGTGCTCTTAAAACCTTCATTGCTTTTTCTTTATTTTTAATCTGTGATTTTTCATCCTGACAGGAAACGACTGTCCCTGTTGGAATATGAGTTAAGCGTACCGCAGACATGGTAGTGTTAACACTTTGTCCTCCGGGTCCACTAGAAGCAAATGTGTCTACGCGGATATCTTTTTCATGAATTTCAATTTCAACCTCTTCTGCTTCAGGCAAACATGCAACTGTTGCAGTAGATGTATGAATACGACCACCAGATTCTGTTTCTGGAACACGTTGTACACGATGAGCACCATTTTCAAATTTCAATTTGCTGTATGCGCCTTTTCCGTTAATCATAAAAATGATTTCTTTGTATCCACCAACGCCTGTTGAACTTGCATCAATTACTTCCATTTTCCAGCCTTGAGCCTCAGCGAAACGACTATACATACGGAAAAGATCGCCTGCAAATAACGCTGCTTCATCTCCACCAGCTGCCCCTCTTATTTCCATAATAACGTTTTTATCATCATTAGGATCCTTAGGGATTAATAGAATTTTTAAGCGTGCTTCTAATTCTTCAATGCGTGTACCAGTCTCATCTAACTCTTCCTTAACCATTTCGCGCATTTCTGGGTCTAACTTTTCTTCCAGCATTGTTTTCGCTTCTAAATATTGTTCTTTCACTTCTTTATATTCACGATAAACTTCTACTGTCTCTTGAATATCCGATTGTTCTTTCGAATAGTCACGCAGTTTTTTTGTATCATTTACAATTTCAGGATCACTTAATAATTCATTAAGTTTTTCATAACGATCCTCTACAGCTTGAAGACGATCAAACACACTATTCACCTCGTTTTTATCCATAACGTATTCATTATATTATAGGCTATTTTCCCCGTCAAAACCAATTCTTATGAAAAATGGTATTTGCAGCCGCTTTTCGGTTATTTATCTTTTACAGAGATTCTTCCTTTCTCCTCCTCGAAAAAAATGCCCCTATATATCGAATAACTATATAATTAGGAGAGCCATTTTTTCCTTAATCTATTATAATAGACTTAATAATAAGAAGAGAGGGTATGACCATATGTCCCTAACCAATCAATCCATTTATCAATATGTGATGGACCAGGCCCCAAGTATAACCCAAAAGTGGTTTGCCATTAAAGATGGAGAAGAAGGGTCTATTTACTCAAAAAATTCCTCACCGTCTGTTGAACAGCTGCTAAAAAAACAGCATGCTTATACGATTCAAACCGTCATTAGCGCTTTTTTAGAAGATGAGCATATTTTTGCTGAAAATCTAGAGCAATGGGCAAATGAGGTTGCTAAAAGCAGAGTAGAATTAGGAACACCTGTTCATGAAGTATTAGAAGCATTAAGTATTACGAGACAAACGATATGGAACACGATTGAACAGTTTATCCTTGAACAAAATAATATTCCGACCGAATTAGTATTACAATGGAGTTCTAAATATCACCTTACTTTTGATCGATTGACCAATCGATTCACAAACATGTATCACACTTATACCAAACAGAAACTCCATTCTCAACAAGAGTTAATCCAGCAACTAAGTGTCCCGGTTATTCCGATTACAGAGTCTATTGGCGCCATTCCATTAATTGGAGATATCGACAGCTTACGAGCAAGACTGATTTTAGAGACAGTTCCTGTTAAATGTAAAGAGGAAGGAATTCAACATCTGTTCATTGATTTATCTGGTATTTCTTCTATCGATACAATGGTTTTACATGAACTAATGAAATTAACTAAAATCCTTTCTTTCATTGGTATTGAATCTACTCTATCTGGATTAAGTCCTGATACCGCTCAAATGATTACTACCTTGGGAATTGATTTAGGGAAAGTTCCAACATACAGTACGCTTAAACAAGCATTATCTTTTCAGCAAGTGCCAATGGAAAAAGCAAGTAAACCTAAACCTCAATCCTAACTAATTTTCTTTTATATTTGCATTTTCGCAAAGAAACTCCGATAAATTCTCCTTTCTAATCCACTTAGGGATTCCTACTACCCTAAGTGAAAAAGTATGGGATTTATCAGAGTTTCAGCTATACTGCTCTTTTTATTTTCTAAAAGATTGTTGTTTTTTAAAGGAATACTGAGCAGCCTGAATACACGTAGACCCAATAGGCGAAGTGTATTTAGGCTGCGGTTTACTACAACAAACTTTACTTTCTATTAAACTAGTAAAATCAATGTAGTAGCTTCTCACCCACATATTCATCGCGGATTTCTCCAACGATTTCTTCTAAAATATCTTCCATTGTGACAAGACCTACAATTACGCCTCTTTCATTCTTCACTAATGCCATATGCACTCTTTCTTGCTGCATTTTAAGAAGTACTGTTTTAATAGGTGATGTTTGCAGAAAAATCGGCATCTCATGAATAAATTCTTCCATATTTGTCTCTCTTCCTGCTACTACATTTGTTAACATCTCTTTGGTATTTACGTAACCTACCAACTTCATTCGATCTTTCGTCACAGGATATCGAGTATATTCATGTTTATCCAAAACAGTTAAAACTTCTTCAAAAGTCATTTCTAATTCTACATTTACAATTTGTTCTCTCGGAATCATGATTTCTTTTAGAATTCGATTGTCAAACGCAAAGATATTCTTTAAATAGGCTAATTCCGTTTGATTGATCTCGCCGCTTTCATAGCTTTGTGTCACAATCAACTTTAATTCTTCTTCTGAATGAGCCGTTTCATGTCCAGTCGGTTTAACCCCAAACCATCCGAGAATTGCTCTCGATGAGCCATTTAATGCATGGATTATCGGCTTTGTTACTTTTCCAAACCAATACAAACCAGGAGCTAGCATTAACGTCATTTTTTCCGCATATTGGATAGCTAATGTCTTTGGAGCCAATTCTCCAATTACAACGTGTAAAAAGGACACAACTGATAAAGCTATCGCATAAGAAAGCACAGTTGATAAGGCACCAGGCACATCAAACCTTTCAAATAACGGATGAAGCAGCTTTTCTACAGTTGGTTCTCCTAATGCTCCTAGAATCAATGCAGTAATTGTTATCCCAAGTTGACAGGCAGATAAATAATAATCTAAGTCATGTGCTACTTTCTTTGCTATTACTGCCTTTTTATTTCCTTCTGAAATTAGTTGATCTAATCTTGACATTCTCACTTTTAAAATCGCGAATTCAGCACCAACGAAAAATGCTGTTAACATAATAAATACTGCTACTAAAAACAAATTCAATAGTATTATACTGTCCAATTATTTCCCTCGTTCTTGAGGGATTCACCTCCATGATTTATAGATAAAGCAGCTTTTCACATCTTAGCTAGTTTTTCACTACGCCTTGAGTAAGACTAACCTCTTTAATTTGATAGTTATCCATATCCGTCACCGTCCATAAACGGTCTCCTTGCTCTACTTGATCCCCAATCTTGGCTGTATCTAACAGCTGATATTGAATCCAACCTGCAATTGTATCAAGTTCTTCGCTTTCTTCAAACGGCATCCCAAAACGTTCTTCTAATTCATCTAGCAACACACGGCCGTTAATAAAATATTTATTCTTTCCCGACTCGCGGATGTCCGCTACTTCATCTGCATCAAACTCATCACGGATTTCACCAACAAGTTCTTCCAAGATATCTTCCATCGTCAGAATACCAGACGTACCACCATATTCATCGATTACTAACAACATATGCACTCTCTCTTGCTGCATTTTTAGCAAAGCATCTTGCAAGCGCGTTACTTCCAAGATGACAGGAAGATCCCGAACAAATTCTGCTAATTTACGATTTCTGCCCCAAGCCATTTGTGTTAGCATTTTCTTTACGTTCACAACACCAACGATATGATCTTTATCTCCGTCTTCTGTTACTGGATAGCGTGTATAATTATGTTCATCCAATACTTTTACTATTTCGTCATAGGTCATATCTTTATTTAACGTAACAAATTCAGTTCTAGGAACCATAATGTCCTTTGCTACTCTTTCATCAAAGGAGAAAACATTTTCCATATATTCAAGCTCTGTTTGGTCAATTTCTCCACCTTGATAACTTTGTGTCATTACTATTTTCAATTCTTCTTCTGAATAAGCCTGTTCATGCTTAGCAGGTTTTATCCCCATTAAACGAAGCAATACTTGCGCCGATCCATTTAACGCCCATATAAAAGGTTTCATCACTTTACCAAACCAATATAATGGCGGTGCCAGCATTAAGGTTAATTTTTCAGAGAACTGTATAGCAAGTGTTTTCGGAGCCATTTCTCCTACCACAACATGCAGGAAAGTTACCAATGCAAAGGCGATAGCATAGGACGCAACAGACGCAACTGATGGAGAAGCATTCAGCAGATCAAATACTGGATATAATAATTTCTCGACTGCTGGTTTTCCTAGCGCTCCGAGTCCTAGTGCTGTAACGGTAATACCTAGTTGACATGCCGAAAGATAATAGTCTAAATCACCAGCTACCTTCTTTGCGACAATTGCCTTTTTATTTCCTTCTGCAATTAACTGTTCTATTCTTGACATACGAATTTTAACTACAGCAAATTCAGAACCAACAAAGAAAGCCGTCAGCACTAATAATAGTGCAAGTAAAAATAAATTTGTTATCGTGATTATGTCCAATTATTTCCCTCTTTTGAGGGATTCACCTCCAGGAATAGTTACATTAAAGACAGTAATTTCATTACGTCTAATAATTTTGTTTCAAGTGTACGATACACTTTCTTTTTTTCTTCCTGCGGCGCATCTTTTAATTTTTCTTCCAATGATGTCAGTTTTTTTTGCAAGCAAGCAATTTCGGCCTGTACCTCATTCATAATTGGTTCTAAGTCTTCGTCTTCTGTTGATTGAATGACTTTTCGAATTTCCTCAATAGACATTCGTTGTTTTTTCAAAAGTTTGATTCGTTCCAATGTATGAAGAACATCTTCCGAATAAAGACGATAATTGGAAGCTGACCGCGTTACAGGAAGCAATTTATTACTTGTATAATAATCAATTGTTCTTGTAGACAATCCGCTTAATTTCGCCACTTGGCCAATACGCAATAACGCCTTCCCAATGAAAAAACCCCCTTCTTTTTATCAGATATTCTTATCATAGCATGGAAAATAAAATCCGTACAGTATTACGTTACAGTTTTTAGTTTGAGTTGTCACTGGGATGCATTGTTGAAAATGGCTGTTTTCGTAAAGTTTGTTGCAATCACCCGTAGCCGGAATACACTTCGCTTTCCGTGGGGCTCGCGCTGAGCCTCCGGGGTCTCAGACTGTCTCGCTAATCCCACAGGAGTCTTCGTGTATTCCGGCTGCTCCATTTTTCCTATTTAAAAAACAACCAGCCTTTAGAATAAAAAAGGCTCTTGTTAAGGAGAACTAACCATTCCTAACAAGAGCTTTTTCTTATAATGCATTCGATGTATTATCTTTATTTGCCTTCTCCGAACTTCTAGGCACTTCATGATGGTGGCGACATCTTGGTTCATAGGATTCAGATGCCCCTACTAATATAATCGGATCTTCATAGCAAGCTGGTGCTCCATTAATCAATCTTTGCGTTCTGCTTGCTGGAGAGCCACAAACTGCACAAACCGCTTGAAGCTTTGTTACTAACTCGGCGATTGCCATTAATTCCGGCATTTTTCCGAATGGCTCGCCTCTAAAGTCTTGATCTAAGCCAGCGCAAATTACCCGGTGACCACTGTTTGCCAAATGCTGAATAACATCCACAATTTCGTCATCAAAAAACTGTACTTCATCTATTGCAACTATCTCTATATCGGAAGTCACATATTCAAAAATGTCGGCTGATTTACTAATAGGAATTGCATTTGTTGCTGTCCCATTATGTGAGACAACTGATTCCTCACTATAGCGGTTATCAATACTTGGTTTAAACACTATATACTTCTGCTTAGCAAATTGCGCCCTTCTTACACGACGGATGAGTTCTTCTGATTTTCCTGAAAACATACTTCCACAAATAACTTCAACCCATCCATGATGTTTCATTACATACATGAAACCGCTCCTTCCTAGAATAAAAACAACTTGTCTCTTTCCTTACTCTATTTATATTTTTTCTATTTAATAGTCAAAGTGTGATAATCACTACCAATATTCTCTCTTACATACTTTAACAGCTATTGATACTAATTGAAATAATATATTCGACTCAATCATCATTTTTTAACAGCATCTTGATAGAAAAACGGATTAAAAAATACCATAAGATACTTAAGAATAAAAGTTATCAACTTACATTCATTCTTAAATATCCTATAATAGCCCAAAATAAAAACAGGCAAGGAGAAAAGTAACTTCTTGCCTGTTCTTGATATTTCATATTACTTAAGGCCGTATTTTTTGTTGAAGCGATCAACACGTCCGCCAGCTTCAGCAAATTTTTGACGTCCAGTATAGAATGGATGGCATTCAGAACAAGTTTCAACTTTGATTTCTTTTTTAACAGAACCAGTTGTGAACTCGTTACCACAAGCACATTTCACCGTAATTTCGTTATAAGTTGGATGAATTCCTGTTTTCATTCCTTTTCATCTCCTTCCGCCCTGCAACTTTCGAAACAGAGTTATAAAACAATGCCATAAGCACTGTAATTGTTAAAACACATTGATTATATTATAACAAGGACATTCTTGTTTTGCAACACTATTAACACTGCATTGAATTTCCAAATAATGAAAAACCTTTACGCTTTTCTTTAACAAATGAAAGGTTAAAAACTTACCTGTATCTCTATTATCTTAAGAGCGTTTAGCAGTACCTGCTTTCATTTGTTCTCCAAGGATGGCAAAAAAGTCTTCATTGCTTTTTGTTTGTCTTAATTTTCTTAAGAACTTTTCAGCAAAGTCTGGTGAATCAGACATCGATTTACGAATAGCCCATAACTTGTCTAAATGCTCTTTCGGAATCAACAATTCTTCTTTACGCGTTCCAGAACGTCTAATATCAATAGCAGGGAATATTCTTCTTTCTGCCAAAGCACGGTCTAGATGCAGTTCCATATTACCTGTACCTTTAAATTCTTCATAAATAACATCATCCATACGAGAACCAGTATCTACAAGTGCTGTCGCTAATATAGTTAAAGAACCACCCTCTTCTATATTACGGGCTGCACCGAAAAATCGTTTTGGACGGTGGAATGCTCCTGGATCGATCCCCCCTGATAATGTTCTACCACTTGGAGGAATAACTAGGTTATAAGCACGTGCTAATCTTGTTATACTATCCATCAAAATAATCACATCACGCTTATGCTCTACAAGACGCATCGCTCGTTCTAATACTAATTCAGCGACTTTAATATGATTTTCCGGAACTTCATCAAAAGTAGAGCTTACTACATCCCCACTTACAGATCTTTCAATATCTGTAACTTCCTCTGGTCTTTCATCAATTAGTAAAACAATAAGTTCAGCTTCTGGATGATTAGTTGTAATACTGTTTGCGATTTCCTTAATAAGCATCGTTTTACCTGCTTTTGGAGGAGCCACAATAAGACCACGCTGCCCAAAACCGACTGGTGCTAGCACATCCATTATTCTAGTAGATACATTTCTCTGTGTAGTTTCTAAATGTATTTGTCGATTTGGATAAAGGGGAGTTAAGGCTGGAAAATGAACTCTTTCTTTAGCTGTCTCCGGATCATCGCCATTAACGGCTTCTACTTGAAGTAAACCAAAATATCTTTCGTTTTCTTTTGGAGGGCGAACTTTCCCCGAAACTTTGTCCCCATTCCTTAAGTCAAATCTTCTAATTTGAGAAGCCGAAATGTATATATCCTGTGAACTTGGAGAGTAATTAATCGGTCTTAAAAATCCGAATCCTTCTGACTGAATAATTTCAAGAACACCTTCCATGAAGAAGTAGCCCTCTTGCTCTGCTCTTGCTTTTAAAATGGAGAAAATCAGTTCCTTTTTTGTCAACTTGCTATAATAGGCAACTTTATATTCGCGCGCTAATTCATATAACTCTTTTAATTTCATATTTTCTAAACTAGATATATTTAATCCCATTTTTACACCACTCTTTTATATTTTCAGTTATCCCTACCATTTATTTCGAAATGTGGGAAGGTTATTCTTCTGTTTGAGGCGAACGCTTTTTGTGAAGAGAAATTTTGATGCGAGAAATAATTAAAGTGAAGGATGGAAAAGAAGATTCCTACTTCTTCTCCAGCTATCGATAAATAGTATACTTTCATTTTTCTTATAGCACTTTTCATAAGAATGGCTTCGAATATAAATTTATCTTAAGAGGAGTTTTTATTTTATCCTTCATGTTTCTAATGCTTCTACGAGAATCAATTAAAAGCAATCTCTATTTTACCTCCATCTACGAAAAATGTGCAACAAGAATTTTTTAACTGGCTTCTTGTTAACCCATAATGGAAGTGGAATATGGATGAAGTCTCTTTATTATCCTTCTTTTTAGGATAGTTCGAAAAGGAAGGTATGGAGGAAGCTTAATGAATATTCCCGTTTTTGGAGGACATTGATTCTTTCATCAACGTAAATGAAAAAGGATGGTCCTAACATCCTTTTTATAGTGAAATCATTACTTTTTTATACGTATCTGAATTTATTTTATTCTCTTCTATAATTTTTGCGCGGAACAGGGGGATGTCCTCCCCCGATTATCCTTTTTTCCTTTTAAAAAAGCAAGAATAGAAAAAAAGTTAGATATATTTTACAATAAATGAATGTTGCATCGCGATTGTGTATTACTATGCATTAACCATTATTTATTTGTTCATATTCCTCTTCCGTCATTTTTTCACGCCATATTGTGGCACCTAAACCAGTAAGCTTTTCCACTATATGACTATATCCTCTATCTATATGTTCTAGACCAGTAATTTCCGTAACTCCATCTGCCATAAGCCCTGCTATAACTAATGATGCTCCGGCACGCAAATCGCTTGCCTTTACTTTCGCACCTTGTAAATGAACAGGTCCATTAATTATCGCAGATCGCCCCTCTACTTTTATCGTCGCATTCATGCGGCGTAACTCATCTATATGTTTAAATCTAGCACCATAGATTGTGTCTGTAACCATACTTGTACCATTTGTCTTGGTCAAGAGAGACGTGAATGGCTGCTGTAGATCTGTTGGGAATCCAGGATATACAAGCGTTTTTATATCTACAGGTTTAAGGGAGTTGTTTGAACTTACAAACACTTGTTCATCACTTGATTCAATTGAAACTCCCATTTCTCTCAATTTTGCAATAAGAGACTCTAAATGTTGAGGGATTACATTATCCACAACGACACCGTCTCCAACTGCAGCACCAATAATAATATACGTACCAGCTTCAATACGATCAGGAATAATAGTATGACGGCAACCGTGTAGATGATCTACCCCTTCAATCCGAATTACATCGGTTCCAGCTCCCTTAATTTTTGCACCCATATTGGTTAAAAGTGTTGCGACATCAATGATTTCCGGTTCTTTTGCTGCATTTTCAATGATGGTTTTCCCTTTTGCTCGTACTGCTGCCAGCATAATATTGATTGTTGCACCGACACTTACTACATCTAAATAAATTCTTGCTCCTCTTAACTCATCTGCCCGAAGATAAATGGCTCCTTGTTCATTTGTAACCTGTGCACCGAGCGCTTCAAACCCTTTAATATGCTGATCTATTGGTCTTGGTCCAAGATGGCATCCACCAGGTAATCCAATCACTGCCTTTTTGAAACGTCCTAACATGGCTCCCATTAAATAATAAGAAGCACGCAATTTTTTAACCTTCCCATTCGGCATAGGCATAGAGATCATAGAAGAGGGATCAATTGTTATATCAGAATCTGATATAGATACCGTTCCACCTAACTCTTCCATAATTTCTTTTAATATTTGAACATCTGAAATGTCAGGCAGCCCCTCAATTGTAACTGGTGATTCAGCTAAAATGGTTGCTGGAATAAGTGCAACTGCACTATTTTTTGCACCACTAACCCTAACCGTTCCTTTTAAAGGCGATCCACCTGCAATCATAAGTTTTTCCATTTCTAGCTCCCTTCTAAGCCAATGCAAAAGTACGAATTCTGCTATAGTTAATCAAGATGAGGCTTGGATGTAGAATCTTGTTTGAATTACTGTTACTTATTATACCAAATATTAAGACTTAATGGAAAAGTATATATGTATGAACTTTCGTTCTCATTTGTTAATAAAGTGAAACTTCCATTAGTGGGGGTTGGGTTAGTTGAACCAATCGGACCTTTACAGACAGTTGATCTCCCACCTATCTTCCGCGTATACTCATAAGCTGAAAGTGGGTCTTACTATCCGTTAAGAGCGAGATAAAGTACAAACATTTTTAGTATTACCTATATAAAGCCCTCTAATACTTTAGACCACCCACTCTAAAGCTTTTTCTCTGGAAAAGGGGATATATAAAAAAGAGGATATCTTTAAAGGGTATTCCCCTAAAAAGATATCCTCTTTCATTTCATAACAATTATGCTTTATTTGAAGAACCGAATTCTTTGATTTTGCCGATTACTGTTGCTTTAATCGCATCACGAGCAGGTCCTAAATATTTACGTGGATCATACTCTTCTGGTTTAGCAGCCAATGTTTCGCGAACTGCTTTAGCAGAAGCAATTTGGTTTTCAGTATTAACGTTGATTTTAGCAGTTCCTAAAGAAATTGCTTTTGTGATATCTTTTGTTGGGATACCAGTTCCACCGTGTAATACTAATGGTAAACCAGTTAAGTTACCGATTTCTTCCATTTCTTTGAAACCTAAGTTTGGCTCACCTTTATAAGGTCCGTGAACAGAACCTAAAGCAGGAGCTAATGTGTCAATACCAGTACGTTTAACAAGCTCCACACATTCGTTAGCATCAGCATAAATTACGCCTTCAGCTACAACGTCGTCTTCTTGTCCACCAACAGTACCAAGTTCTGCTTCAACAGAAACACCTTTAGCATGTGCATATTCTACTACTTTAGAAGTAATTTCTACGTTTTCTTCAAATGAATGATGAGAAGCATCGATCATTACAGATGTAAAACCAGCATCAATTGCTTCTTTACATTTTTCGAAGCTTGAACCGTGATCTAAATGAATAGCAACTGGAACAGTGATATTATAGTCTTCGATTAAACCTTCAACCATTTTCACAACTGTTTTGAAACCAGCCATATAACGGGCTGCACCTTCAGATACCCCAAGAATTACTGGAGATTTTTCTTCTTCTGCAGCTTGAAGAATTGCTTGAGTGAACTCAAGATTATTTAAGTTAAATTGACCAACAGCATAGCCTTCTGCTTTTGCTTTGTTTAACATGTCTTTCATTGAAACTAAAGGCATATTTCTTCCTCCTTATTTAATGATCGTTCTTTGTTACAAGAGAATCTTTATTAAATTTCCCAAAGGAAAGTTGAATATGTATATAATACCTCAAGTAAACGAAAACGAATCATTCCTTTTAAACTCAATTGTAATCATACCAAAATAAAACAAGAAATGCTATCGTTCCAGCTTTTTTTTCTATTTTGTCACAATTTAGCATTCTTTTTGACGAATGAAAGCACTTCAAAA
>Ga0268252_1000180_pt1 | contig 42935 bp, 49 predicted proteins | sample AgamicMgSfrz_FD_200244 | JGI IMG/M metagenome (GOLD analysis project Ga0268252, IMG submission 200244) | Agave microbial communities from Guanajuato, Mexico - Mg.Sf.rz (v2) (version 3) | ecosystem: Host-associated > Plants > Phyllosphere > Phylloplane/Leaf | place: Guanajuato, Mexico | collected... | reverse complement strand
ATGAAAATTTCATATCACAAATAGACATGGTAAAAAGAATGAGTGGGCAAATAGATTCTCAAGAACTATTATTACACATGGTAAAATCCATGGATAAAATAATAGAGATAATTTTAGAAGAAGTAAAGGAAGAAGAATACGATTATGTTATATATGATAATAATTTCGCTGTTGGATGGATCATAGCAGAAGTATTACAATTACCTAAAATTTCTTCATGTACAACATTTGCCATTACTAAAAAGATAGCTTCTACTCTTATGAAAAATCATGGAGAAGAAAATAAAAAATCCCCTTTATATCAGGAAGTCATGTGTATTTTGAAAAAATGGGAAGATATTTATGGAATTACTCTTAATGAAAAACAGAATGTGATGACATGCTCAGGGGATATTACAATTGTATATACATCAAAATTGTATCAACCAAATGTCGAAGAATTTGATGATTCTTATATATTTGTCGGGCCCTCTATTGCACAGCGTAAAGATGTAGATTCTTTTTCCTTAGAACAGAAAAAGGGAAACAAGCTGATTTTTATTTCTATGGGAACAGTATTTAATCAGCAACCCGACTTTTATTACACATGTTTTGAAGCATTTCGAGATAGCTCGGTTACTGTCATATTAACTATAGGGGAACAAAATAATATTAGTCAATTAGATAATATTCCTTCTAATTTTAAGTTATATAATTACGTTCCTCAATTAGATATTCTACAACAAACTGATCTATTTATTACACACGGGGGAATGAATAGTTCCAGTGAAAGCTTATATTTTGGTGTTCCTATGCTAGTTATTCCAGTTATGGGAGATCAGCCTATAGTTGCTCAAAGAATAGAAGAATTAGAAGCCGGAGTCCAGTTAGATCGTAATTTGCTTACTCCGGAAATATTACGTAATACAGCAATGCATGTGTTATCGAATGATATTTATATAAAAAATAGCCATAGAATTGGAGAATCTTTAAAAAATGCTGGAGGATATAACAAGGCAGTCGATGAAATTGAAACCTTTAAATTAAAAATAGGTATTAAATAAAGCAATACTATTGTGGCTGAAGAATTTGTGGAGCATGTGGTGATTGGTATGAAAATTCTATCTAATAACCTATCAGTTTTATACTGCTTATCGTTATTCAGTTAGTCGTTTATATCTTGTTTTTTGGGGGCATAAGGATTTTTTTTAAAGTTGGCTAAAATCCATCACTAAATTTAACTCTGAAATAGGTGAACAATTTTGGTTATTTAATATAGAGTAATGTTTACAAATAATAAAGCTGGGTTTAAGATCTCTTTTTGTTTTTCGCGTGCAATTCCCAGAATGACATAGTACCCCTAATAAAAGGAGAAATGAAATTTGAAATCATCTACAGATAATATTCAAGAGAGTGCAAAATCACAAAATCAAGGGCAACCAATATGGAAATCCATGTCTATGTTTTTAGTTCCCTTGCTTTTAAGTAATATATTACAATCAGTTGGACAATTGTTTGGTATGGTAGTGGTAGGGCGATGGCTTGGTGTGAATGATTTAGCTGCTATTTCAGCATTTTTCCCATTATTCTTTTTACTTGTATCATTTGTAATTGGGATTGGATCAGGTAGTTCGATTTTAATTGGTCAGGCATTTGGTGCTCGTAATGAAGATCGTTTAAAAGCTATCGTTGGTACGACGCTGACTTTTACCTTTATAATAGGAGCTATTTTGGCAGTGGTGGGAAGTATATTTGCCCTAAATATTATGCGCCTTATGGGTACGCCAGAAAATATAATTGATATGAGTGTGCATTATGCGCGTATTTTATTTATTTCTATGCCAGTTTTATTCTTATATTTTGCCTATACAACATTTATGCGAGGTACAGGAGATTCTAAAACACCATTTTATTTCTTAATTGTTAGTACAGCTTTAAATATGATTTTATTACCTATTCTAATTTTTGGCTGGCTAGGAATACCGAAGTTTGATGTGTATGGGGCCGCTTATGCTTCTGTTATCTCAACCATTGTAACATTTGCTGTTATGCTTATTTATTTAAAGAAGAAGAATCATCCACTGCAACTAGATGAGACAGTACGGAAATATCTTCGTATGGATTGGGATTTATTAAAACTATTATTACGCCTTGGGATTCCAGCGAGTATTAATATGATACTTATTTCGTTATCTGAGATTGCGGTAATCGCATTTGTGAATCGCTTCGGATCTGATGCAACTGCTGCATATGGGGTTGTGAACCAGGTTGCAAGTTATGTTCAGATGCCGGCAGTCAGTCTTGGAATTACGGTATCCATTTTTGCTGCACAATCCATTGGTGCGAATCAATTTAATCGATTACAGAAAGTTATTCGCGCTGGAATTGTTATGAACTATATAATCGGTGGAATATTAATCACTCTTATTTACTTGTTTTCAAGAGAAATCCTATCGTTATTCTTAACGAGCCCGAATACAATCGAAATTGCACATAGTTTAGTGATGATTACACTTTGGAGTTACTTAATTTTTGGTCATGCTCAAATTATTGGTGCAACAATGCGAGCAAGTGGAACTGTACTATGGCCCACTGTTATCGGGGTCGTATCAATATGGCTTGTAGAAGTCCCAGTTGCTTATTACCTTTCTTATCATACAAATCTTGGTATAAAAGGAATATGGATTGGATATCCAGCTGCATTTATTGTGAATTTACTTTTGCAATACGGATACTATAAACTTTCATGGAAGAAGAAACGAATTTCACGACTTGTTAGTTAGAATAGAAGGTGAAAAATGAGGTTGTCCCATAAGTCAATTGTAGGGGTAAGGAAACATCGCCATCAAGCTAACAAAACGGAGATACCCCAAAACGGGAATATCTCCGTTTTATATTTCCAACACAATTTTATCCTTTTAGAGAAGAATACATTTCTTAAATTGATGGTAATATGGTAAGTTGTGTTTTAAAAATAATGTTACGATGATTATAATCAAGGTGCGATGAAAAATGAAATATGTTGATAGATTTCTTAATAGTATTCATATAAAATACTATTTTGAATTTGATAAAACTGTGTTTCAAACTAACGATAGAATGTATTTTGAAGAAAGGAACATAGGATAACAAATGAAAGTAAATATTAACATCATTGAAAAACTTAAAGAAGAATCTTGTACTTTTTACGTTCATAAAGTTACATCTTTCATTCTAGATATGGTATCCACAATAGAGAATAGTTCTGATGATTATTTAATAGTAAATTCTATCCAAAAAAATGAACAAGAAAAAATCTCTTGTTCAACTATTTATTATTTGGAATACCTTGAAAGAAAAGTGTTTATTTATACAAAAGAAAATATATTTGAGATAAAAAGTCCTTTATATAAATTGCAATATACACTTCCAGATAACTTTATTAGAATTTCAAAGGCTACAATTGTCAATATCCATTTTTTAAATAAATTCTCGGCTAAGACGAGTGGAAATCTAGAAGCACTGCTTTCAAATGGCGAAAATTTAATTGTATCAAGAAAATATGTTTCTTCTTTAAAAAATAAGCTAAAACAGTATTCTAAATAACCACATATGTATTGATTTTTACCACTTATGTTTAAACTTATTTTTTTATATCTCCTTTAATGTAAATATTAATAAAAACAAAGGAGGAGATACAATGATTAAAGAAGTGCTTATAAGAACTCCATTATGGGTATGGATATTATTATTTATTTTAATAAAAAGAGGTATTGCTATTTCTCAAGAAAGACCGATTAATTTGTCTAAAATGTTTCTTGTTCCTGTGATTTTTATGATGTGGGGTTTGGAGAAAATTATTAATAAATTTTCTCACCTAGGGTATTGTTTAATAAGCTATACTATTTTCATTCTTCCAGGCATTTTAATTTGATATTTGTTATATAAAAAATATCAAATTTATTTTAAACAAGACACAGTTATTTTTAGAAAGAAATGTTATTTGCCATTAATAATTATTTTGATTAACTTTTTTGTGAAATATCTTTTAAATGTAACTTTAGAAGTATCTTCATCATTTTATGATGATATTGCATTTAATGTAATGTATTCTGCTATAAGTGGATTGTCTGTAGGTTTATTTTTTGGAGGAATCTTATATACATTTTATATGCAATCAAAATTAAAGAATATTACCTTACAGTCATAAAAAAATACGAAAGGAAAAAAATATTGAAATTAAAAGAACGACTATATAAAGGCTTAGGAACGGGATCATTTATATATATGATAGTTTTACTATCGAGAAACAATAGCACCTTTATTACAAAAACTGAAATAATAAGTGTTCTGTTAATTTCTGCTTGTGCAGGTATTTTCACATTTATTTTTGATGTTGAAAGAATAAGCTATGTATTTGCTTTAGTAATTCATTTTTTCATAATGATTGTAGTTATTTTTCTTATATCTATATATAACCATTGGATAGCAACCTTTCCAACTGTTGATTTTTTCGAAAGTATAGTTTTGATATATGCATTTTCTTGGCTTATATCCTATTTAAATACAAAAAAAGATGCTAAAGAATTAAATATGTTACTAAAAAACAATAAGAGTATTTAAAATGTTCTTCTAGGCGTCTCGTTGCATCGTTATCAAGCTAAAAAAAACAGTTATCCCAAAACAATAAAAAGCAAAACGCATAAAATATCCGTTTTTAAGGTATTTGCTTTTCTTAACTCGATGGCTATGTGGCGAGACTATCCATTACAAGAATCTATTAAATTCATTTATAAAAAAGTACCCCTAGATTTATCTAGGGATAATTTTTTATAAGGAATTACTTTCAATATAAACAGGAGGGGTATACCCATTAATTAGTATTGGAACAATTAATGAAGAAGCCCAAACATCCCAGTAAATCTTTTTTCATAATTCTTCATCTCAAGCTTTATTAAACTATTTATTTACCACACTTGCATCAACTTTTACAATTAGTTTTCCTTTTTCAACAATTCCTGAAACTTTTTTAATTTTTAATGGAGCATTTCTTGGTAATATTAATTCCGCATATTCATTTCCCATATATACAGCATGTGTTCCTTTTGGAACTTCAATATCCATACGAATTGTTTTTGGCTTTTCTCCTAGATATTTATCAAGAATAGCTAGTGACGTACTTGTAAAACCGTTGTCTTTAACAGTTTTCCCTTCAAACTTTTTCTTGAATTTTTCAATTGATTCTTTATTAACTATAGTTTCTTTTGGGTTTTTTGGATCTTTGGGAAAAAATGTCCCCGGGGCAATTCCAAACTGTTGTTCATCTGTATATCTATATACTATAATTGTATCTGGTACACTAGCAGTATTTTGTTTAAATACTTTATCCATTTCTGCAGCGTATTCTTTTGCTACTTTTACATACTCTTTAGGATATCCATCTACTTTCCCTTCTCTTAAAGCTTGATTAATCCTTGTTCCATTTTGCTCATAGTTATTAAAAGCTTCTTTTGCTTTTGGTGTTACTACAATTTTATCTCTATGATTAGGAAGGTTCTTTCCATAATTTTTTGCTTCTTTTTCTTTGTCTTTAAAATCTATCAATTTATCTAAAAATGTATCAGTATTTTTTGTAGATTCAATAGAAGAAATAGGATAATCGAGAGTTGAACTTTGCTCCATTGCAGATGCTACATTAGCTGTTCCACTCATAAAAACTATAGTAGCTAGACTAAAAAAAGCAACTTTTTTACTTAACATGCGAATTTTCCCCTTTCAATGTCTTTAATATTTTTCAATTAGCTAAAACAATACAGTACTCAATTAATTGTGTAAACATTAAGAAATTTATAAATATTATTTTGAATTTTAAGTTTGTTTAAAATTCAAAATAATATTTACTAGTACTAACATTGTAGATATTGATTTAGTGGTAAATTAACAATTTTTTCGAAATAACTTTATTCAAAAAACTTCCCTTAAAAAACAAACTTCAAAAGGTACACCTTTTTGAACATATTTAAAGATTACAAAGAAAAAATAAGTTTTACAAAACATACAAAATGTTAAACTCATAAAAACCAGTGATATCATGCGTTTTTCTATGGTATTACTGGTTTTTTTCGCTATAAAATGAAAAGAAAAAGATTGTAAGTTTAACAAATTATAGTTATAGTTAAACTAAGTTTTACATATTATAGCTTACAACATAGTTTTAGGAGGTCATGTTTTATGACGAAAGGGGGACGAAAACCTGGGGCAAAAGAGCCAATTCGTTCAATAGAAAAAATTGAAGAAATGAAAGATTGGCTTTTGCAAAATTCCTCATATCGAAATTACTTTTTATTTTACTTTGGAATTAATACAGGTTTACGTATCAGCGACATTTTACGATTACGTGTAAAAGATGTTCGAGGGAAGCATGTTATAAAAATTAAAATGGAAAAAACAGATACAACCGTAGAAGTATATTTCAATACGGTTTTACAACAAGAAATTGCGAAATATACAAGTAACATGGCAGATTCCGATTGGTTATTCCCAAGTCGTCAAGGAGATAAGCCGATCACAAGACAAATGGCTCATACGTTTTTGCATAAAGCGGCACAGGCTTGTGGGATTGATTCAGAACATTGGGGTACCCATAGTATGCGGAAAACGTTTGGCTATCAGTATTATAAAAAAATGAAAGATGTGTACTATTTAATGAAGTTATTTGGTCACGCGACGCAAAGACAAACACTACAGTACATTGGTGTAGAAGCTGATGAAATTCGTAAAACAATGGAGGATTTCACACTATAGAGTAAGGGGGATAACAAATGGAGTGTGTTGAGTTTGAAGTATTAAAGCAATGTGGATCACCAACGGTTTATTTTTGTGAACATGAAATGAAACATAGTTGTTTGATTGCAATTCCATCCTGGAATTGGAGTTTCTTAATGGATTACACGATTAATTTTATAGATGAAAAGCCTATGTTAATGAAAGCATTGGAGAAGTATGTTTCTTATCATCTTGTAGAGAATGTTGCAGATGCATTTTATGATTACGTGTTTAGCCAATTCGATTAAGATTTTCATAAGGGGGAGCATAATGAATTTTAAAAGGACGATAAGTAGTTTTTTAGTAATGGGATTACTATTTTCGGGATGTTCAGCAATTCAAAATTCAAATCCTGCAAAACAAACAAGTGGAACACAAGAAATTGCACAAGTTATAGAGTTTCCATCACATAAGTATCCAGAAACAGCGGCACATATTAAAGACGCGATTGCAAATGGCAAGACAGATATTTGTACAATTGATCGGGATGGAGCCGCTGAAAGAAGAAAAGAGTCTTTAGCAAATGTTCCAACGAAAAAAGGATATGATCGGGATGAATACCCTATGGCTATGTGTAGGGAAGGCGGTAAAGGTGCTGATATAAGGCATATAAAACCAGCTGATAATCGTGGTGCTGGTTCGTACATTGGGAATAAAGTGGAGAAATTACCGGACGGTGCAAAAGTGAAAATCGTTGTGAGATAAAGGAGATAGAGCTATGACAATTATAAAACTGTCTTGTATTTTCGTTATAGTTATATTCCTGGTATGGCGCTTTATAAGACTTTTATACCGTTTTTTAGAAAAGAATGCTCAACAGATCGAGGAAAGACAGGAAAGTAAAAGGGTGCAACTTAGAGAATTACGAAAAGATGCGTTTGAAAATCGATATGATGAAGTTTATTACAATGATTCACCACTATTTAAGAGTAAACAACGCAAGAAATCCACAAAATTTTCTACTTATACAGATGAAAATTCAGACTATATATCACCTGTTGTAACTACATTTACATTTCACTCAAATAATGATAATCCATCAAGTAATTGTGGCGATTCTTCTTCTAGTGATGCTGGAAGTTCAAGCTGTGATTAACTAATAAAGAGCTATGTATATACATAACTCTTTATTTTTTTGAAAATAAAAAAATCAAATAGTAAAATAAAGGGGATTTATCCAGTTAGTAATCTACTATGATTTTAATTAGCCATACTGTCACGATTGTTTAATCGTTCAAGTAGATAGTCAAATATCAATATACACTTCAAAGAGTTAACTTTAGTACCATAGAGACTATCCCCTCCATGTAATATCGCATGACGACTTAGGCTAGAGTTTATCTCTTTTCCATGCTCAAAACCAGCTAATATTTTACTTGTATAAAAGGCTTTAACCTGGTTATCAAATGAATAAGTACTATCATCTGATAGCAAATCAGATAAAAATTCTTTTAATTTACGCCCGTTCATGTTTCCTACATGTTCAAAACCTTGTGCTACAATACCTTCTGTTTGTGCCAATAATGTAGGCACCGTCAAATTATAGTAACCAGCTAAATGTCCCTCAATAACTTGCTCTAAGATAGAAATTCGGTTATTTAACCATTCAAATCCATTCCATTTAGATTTCATATTAATCAAAGCTGATTCGTCAAATTTATTTAAAAATAGCTCTTCGACATATGTTTGAACTACATTTAAATCATTTGTACGATATCGTTTTATTATTTCCTTTGCTTCATTTGGAAATAAATCGTCATGTGGAGGGAAATCTAGCTCTAGAAAAATGACTTTAACTTCTAAAGCAATATTTCTTTCACTTTGAGCAATTTCTTGTAATGCATTTAAACGTTTGGTAAAATCCCAATTTTTGAATGCACCGTTTAAATTTTCTAATATTTTTTCTGTTTGCTGTAAATATATTTGGTCCTTTTTTCTTATTTCATTAAGTGCATTTTGTACGATATTACTATCTAATATGAATTGATTTAATCGATAAATAAGTGAATTTTGTGCGCTTGACGTCAAGATTTCAATAAGAGTTTGCCTATTTTTTGATCCTGATTGAATATTGCCATCAATACTCTTTATAGAGTTTGCTACAGAAGTAGCTTTGTCATCAATACTCTTTATGGTGTTTGCTACAGAAGTAGCTTTGTCATCAATACTCTTTATAGAGTTTGCTACAGAAGTAGCTTTGTTATCAAAATTCTTTATGGTGTTTGCTACAGAAGTAGCTTTGTCATCAATACTCTTTATGGTGTTTGCTACAGAATTGGCTTTGTCATCAATACTCTTTATAGAGTTTGCTACAGAAGTAGCTTTGTTATCAAAATTCTTTATGGTGTTTGCTACAGAAGTAGCTTTGTCATCAATACTCTTTATGGTGTTTGCTACAGAATTGGCTTTGTCATCAATACTCTTTATGGTGTTTGCTACAGAATTGGCTTTGTCATCAATACTCTTTATGGTGTTTGTTATGGAATTAGCTTTGTCAATTCTTTGGCTAGATTTTGCTATAGATTTAGGCATTGCTTCACTTTTTTGAATAGATTCTAATAATGGATTTCTACGATGATTCATCACGCCCCAACCTCTCATTTAGTTTTGTAATCAACAATTTATAAGATAATTATAAGTCTATACGATGAAATTTACTGTAATAATTTACTAAGTAATCGTGAAGATTCTCCTTTAAGTGATGCTGGAAGCTCAAATTGTAATTAAATAAAAGGAGTGTAAACATCCTGTTATTTTTTGAAAAAAAAAGAAATTCAGATGGTAAAATAAAGAAAAACAAAAGTAATACTAAGGGGGAAGAGTAATGGGGTATCATGTTATTGATCCAGAAACAAATGAGAAAATTCATGTGAAAGATTGGGAAGTGAAATACCCTGGTCTAGATGCCACTTGTGATGTATGTAATACAGAAATGTATATAAGAGCAGAAGCTACATCAGATAAAAAACCACATTTCGCGCATTATCCTAAACGATCTAATTGTCCCACCATCTTAAAGAATCGTAAAAGATATGAGGATTTTGCACCAACTGAAATAGACAGAGTGAACGCTGAGAATATAAAGAAGACAGTATTAGCTAACTTATGGGGTACTTTTTTAAAATGCCAAGAAATCATGGAAACAAAACTATATGAAAGCGAGTTTAAATCCATGATAAAAAAAGCAAATGAACGAAACATTTGGCTATATAAAGGATTAACGATGAAATATGTCCCATACATATTGTTAGTGAATTATGGTGTGTTCCCAAAAGCGGATAAAAGGTCGAAAAAAGTACATTTTGTGTTTGATGCTGTAATAAGTAATTTTGATGACTTATGGGTTGAATCTAAAGTGAAACAGAAAATATGGCGGGTATACCCAGATTATGAAAATACAATTGAAACAGTCGATATAGAATGGGATGAATGCCAATACGTAAAACCTTATTTTATAAATTACATTACAGGGATTAAAGAAGAGGCAATTCAATGGTAAGTAGCTAGGTATTATATATCTAAAAAGCGGGCTTTTAAGAGTTTTAAGGGAATAGGGTGGGGAAAAAATGAATTTAGATGAAAGAATATATATTAAAAATAAACATCTAGATTACTTAATGTTTGGTAATTGGCCCGAACTAGAGGAGTTGTTCGAAAATATACCTTCATGGGTTAGTGGTAGTAATGATAAACAGGAAGCAAAATTCTTACTAACGGAAATGGTTTGTTCGACTTTTAATGTTTCATGTAACGTAACATTTGGTTACCGAGAAAAAATTATTAATAAAATTAAAAATAAACTAGGTTATGAAATGATTGAACAAGCTATGAAAACAGAAATTGTTCGTTTGTATAATGTAACACAAGAAAGACTTAAAAAAGAATTTAATACAAACAGTATATTATTATATCGAGGATTGAATCGTAATGAACTAGATTATTTCTACAAAGATTCATCCAAGATAAAAACTAATATGTTATCCTCATTTTCCATTGATTCTAACCGTCATCGTAAAGAGATTCAAGTTTCCGTAGAAGTTCCTATGGAAAATATATTGTTTTATGAGAATTTATGTCCTTTTAAAGAAGTAGTAGAGCAGAATTATACTTCTTCCTTAGGATTACATTTGGAAAGGGAAGTTGTTGTTTTTAATAAAGGAGAGCTTTGGGATATTAAAGAGGTCACTTGTAAAAATGAGAACGTTAAAAAATTAAGAGAAGCTGAAGAATCATTTTAGCCGCATGTAATTTACTATTCATTGAAATCCCTATATTTATAGGGATTTTTTTATTTGTCGAAAAAATTCGAAAGAAAAAATAGGAAAACACTTGAATTTTTAACCTATATAGGTTAAATTTAATTTGAAAGGAGGTTCATATAAAAATATTTATAGATTTAGAAAGGGATTTGTTAATGAAGGAAATTGATAAGTATATGTTTCTTCAAGAAGCGGCTATAAGATGGGGAATACCCTATGAAACAGTAAAAAATAAAGTAAAACCATCTTTAGCAAAAGAAGAACAAATTGATAGTATGATTGAACGCGGTTTGATTAAATATTTTGAACCGCCGCGTGATCCAAACCGCATATATAAACGGGATCAAAGGTCTTGGCTTGTATCGATTGACGCAATGCATGAATGGTTTGGTGAACCGAAAAATAAAAAGTAAAAAAACAAAAGAGAAAGATGTTTCCGCGCCTGCCAGCCTGGAAAAACACCTTCCTCTTATGGGCCAACATAATTTAAGAAAGGAAGAATGGCTATGAAACAAATCCTAATCAAAATTACGTCTGGTGAGCCTATTTTAACACAACCTCACCTTAAATTTAAATTCCTCAAAAAATTTTACTTATCTATTTCAGAAAATTACAAAAAGTTAAATTGTTACTTTGGTATTGAAGAAAATGTTTCCGATCAGATTTGGTTTTATGGTTTCTTTGCAACCTCAATTTTTATGATGCTTTTCACTTACTTATTTTCGGGTATCCTATTTGGATTTTAGAAGGAAGTCATATGGAAGAACGCCTATTTTTAAAATCATTCCTCTAGAAAGGAGAAAAAGCATTGATCCAATCATTAAAAAGTACCATGCAATTTATTGGTTTGGTCTTAATTAGTGCGTTGATTGCTGTCAGCTTAGTGAATTAGTCCTTTAGGAAAGAAAGGAGCAATCACATGGAAGATTATAAATGTAGAGCGTGTGGAGAAATTGCCGCGGAAGGATTTGCGTTAGGAAGGCTATGTTATTACTGCATTGAAGAAGTTGTAATTCACATGAAAAAACAGATAGAAGACAAAGAGATTTCTTGTACACATGGAGATAATCAAACAATCGAAATCAAGGGAACAGATGAATCTATAACGGTTTGTCATGAGTGTGGAGAAGAATTATAAAAGGGAGGCAAGAAAATGAAAATCGGTGTATCTGTATGGAGAGTTCTTTGCAAAGAAACAAAGTTGAAATTACTTCAAAATGCTATGCAAGAGAGTAAAAGCCGCTTTACAAAACAATCCCTTTCCATTGCTATAAGGCAACAGAAAGGGGAAGTGTGATGAGTGATCGTATTGGTGAAGGGCATAAGAAATAAGATGCCTTCAAAAATATTTTAGCATGTTCATGTAAGAAATAAAGGGGGAATTGAATGTGATGAAAACAGTCCAATTGTTGAAAAGTGAAGAATTTGAAATTGGTACAACAGATAAAAACGGGCACAAATTAAGACAGTCTGATTTTGTTGTCACACAAGATGATTTTGAAGGGATTAGTATTTGTCAAATCCTATACAACAGTATTGCAAAAGAGTTTGTGGCTATGAGTGATTTTAATTGGTGGATACCATATCATGATTTATCTGTTGCAACAGAAAGGCTAGATTATGTCATTGCAAAAGAGTTTTTGGGGCTTGAAACATGCGGTACATATTGGGGTAAGAATCGTACGCCATTTATTAGAATGCCGATTGAATATTTCAATCCTGTTGAGGAATCCACTTTTATTCTAGAAAAATTAGGGAGGCAATATGACGATCTATTGAGCATAAAAGAAAATGGGTGCTGGTACCTAACAGTGAACAAGAAAATATATAGTGAAAAGCGTCTTGGGATAGCCGTCTGTTTAGCCGCTGTTGATATTGTAAGAAACAAGAAATAAGGCTTTGGTTTTAAGCGTGAAATACAAATTCAAATTATAAATAGGGGGAATTAAAATGTTACATGCAGTTATGCAAGAGCAAAATTACTGGAAAGTTCAAAAACAGAAATTCCGAAAAAATAATAAGAAGTTATTAATTTCATTAGAACAACATTTGCATGAAAGACTGGAAGAGTTCGCATTGTATAACGAAAATTCAGATCAAATTGCTTCGGAGTTAGTAACAGAAGGCTTAGACTATATCTATATGGAGGATATACCTGTAAGGCAATCCCATGCTTTTCAGCATTTTGTAGAAATTGAATTATCACCATTTCAGCAAAAACTTTTACAACAATTAGCCCTCAAACGAGGATGCTCAACAAGAAAAATGGCATATACAGTATTACATTTCATGTTACAGACAAAGTAAAAGAATCCAACGTTTAACGAAGGATTCTCATACCAGGTGTTCGTTGGCAAATAGCTTCACCAAAGGAATTGAGTGGCTAGACTCAATTCCTTTTTTATGTTATAAAAAAGAATTAAATTTGTCAAAAAGCATTTGCTATAGAATAGCAAATGCTTTTTGTTGAACTTGAATTGAACACTTTCAGAAAGTATTTATATTGTTTGCCTTTTTCTCTTGAAAAATTGTGCCCTCAATTATTAATTTTAACATAGAATATAGAAAATGTAGCGTTTCAATATCAAAAAACCCATTGGTTTTATATGGATTATTTCTTTATAATAATGAGAGGTAGTTCCCGAATGTAAATAGGCTCTTATGCAAGAAAAGCAAGAGAGCCTATCTACATAAAAAAAGATTGGATATTTGCCAACCTTTTTAGTGTAAGGGGTTTAATGACAGATTATTACTACAACTCACTTTTATTTTAAAGTAATTAATCAGAAAATTAAATCTAACATTTTTTCTCAATATGGCTTTTCATATTTTTGAATTATAATATAATTGATTCTTTTTATTTCTATTTCTATATCTGTCTCTTATCTTCCTGTTGGGAATCCTTAGTATAAGGATTCTTTTTTTGTTCTAATTTTGTAATCTAATCTATATCTGTTCATTGCTTTATAGATTAAAAGGTCTAATTTTTGACTAACACTAATTACTTTTTGATGTCTAAAACCATATGTTTTTACAAGATACCCCAATTCTTTTTTTTGATCTTCTATCATCTCATGTAGTAACTTCATATCCACTTCTTCTTTTAAACTCCTTTATATATAGAATGATGAAAAAGCTGTATTAAAAAAGTGCAAACAAAAAAACAAGACTGAAACCAGCCTTGCCTTAAAGGAAAAAACTAACTCTTATATATAAGAGTACATTATGTATGGAAAATTTTGAAGTGAATATACCTAAAAAAGGATGAAAAGGTTATAATTGTAAGATTTTGAAAGTTTGTTATTCTATAAAGAAACAGTTGATATCGCTTGTTTATAAAGGAACATTTGCTTTCCGTTGCTTAAAATTAGTACCGAAAATTTATCAACAGCGATAATTTTTCCAGGTACCCTGACACCGTTTATTAGAAAAACCGTCACTTCTTTTTTTTCTTCTATTAACTTTTCATAAAACTTCTCTTGTGTATACATCATTTTGATGGTTGCAACTCCTCTCCTTTTTTGGAACGGTTCATAGCTTCTAAGAATACATATTCTTTTACTGTTAGCTCAACCGTTGGGCAATATTCAACTTTCGATAATTCGTGAAATAGAGAAAGGTTTTTGTGTAGTTTTTGAATCATTTCATCTAAATTGATGTCTCCTACACCATACTCGATTACTGGATTTAAAAATACGTCTATATCTATTAAACTTGGTTCAATTAGGGAAATAATTTCTTGTACTTTTGGCAAAATAATTGTTTCATAACGTTGTTTGAATAGTTCTAAGTCTTCTGGTGCGGGTTCATTTTCACATAGCTTTTTGAAAGATAGTACACGAATATCATTTTGTAATGAATCAATACGCTCTTCATAAAAAGCCTTGTCGAACCCTTCTTTGTCAGCAACATCATAATGAAGTTCTGTTTGCGATCTACGCTTTTTCTTATAAGAATCCATGAGGATTTTCTCTTTTGCATTAAACATCATGATAAAAACAGTACGTTCTAAATTCATGATTTGGTTTGCTACGCTTAATGTTTCATCTAATACTTTTGCGCGTTCTTCTTCACTTAACTTTTTTATAGAGGATGGAACCAGGTTTTTGACATTCTCAAATGACTCTGAATTTGTAATGTGTTGAAGAGAAAATTGAGCGACCTCTGGTAAACAAGGATCAGTTGTTTTGTCTAAGAGTAACAAATCTTTAATCGTTCGCACTGTATTTTTGATCTCTTTTTGAGCTTGTCGAACTTTTTCTATGCTTCTTTCTATGTATTCTGGTTGTTTAAGACGATTGAAAATGTATTCTCTTCTTTCTTCAAAATGTTGCTGTAAAAGTGACATAGTTGTTTCCTCCTCTATTTTCTGAATTGATTTGAAATTCCTTTTATATTGTATCATTAAATTTTATGAAGTGGGACGGTAGCAAGGTTTATTTGCAGAGACAAGGTTTGGAATTGCATATCAGACAATCAGCGATACATATTCTTTACCAAAGCAATTACCAAAGTAAATATCAACCTTGTAACCAAAGAGTCTATCATGATAGCACTATCAAAAGAAATCTTCGATTATCACATGTTTTTAGGGGATTTTGAGTTTTGTTTATAGTAGGAGGAATGGAATGAGAAAAAGGAGGGGGAACAATGAATAATTCTTATGAAATTATCGGTAATCAAATTAAATATTATTTGAGGGATGATCCAACGAGAGGATGGAACAACATACCTAGTCCGCAATTTCGAAGTGTGAAAGAAATTACAGAATGGTGTGGAAGTTCAACAAATGAAATTATGTGTGGGTGGGATGCGCTCAATCAAAATGCAATGAGTGTAACGGATACAACAGATTTCTTATATAGGTGGATTAGTTGGTATGTGACCGAACCATTAGACAGTACAGCACAAGAAATACGAAAGTTACCAGACGAACTTGCGAGTTTCGTAACAAATGTACCTGTTGATACATTTGAACTCATTAAGAATACCTCTCATATGGTGTTAGATTGTATATGCTTTGTATTGGACTGGATACCAAATTTGTTAACGATATTCTTTTTTTAGGAGGAGAAACATGCTAAAGCGAAAAGAAACAATTTCTTTTCAAGCCTTTATGGACCAATCTTATAAGAAGAAAAAGCAAACAAAAATATATAGTATTGGCCCTATTAGTCCGTTCGCATTTTTTCATATGTCATCACCGCTTGTTCATACGTATGTAGCTCTGGGAATAGTAGGTGGCCTTACAATTGGAGCTGTTTTGTTGGAAAAATACTTAGTACGAAATGATTATATTTTTGCATCCAATCTCCTTTCTAATGGTCTGTATTACGGTGTAAGAATTGGAGGAATTGGGTTCATTGGTTATGCATTTATTCGCATTTTACTCATGCTATAAGGAGGGTTACCAATGAAAAGATGGTTAAAAAAGAAAAAATATAAATATCAGTTAGAAGAAGTATTTAAGAAAGCGAAGCTATATGATGAGCACATTACACGAGGTGGAAAGGTCCCCATTTATCCTACGATTCATGATGTTTACGAAGGAAAGGAAAGTGTACGGTACACTTTTACACTACCTAATGGTGTTGATCCAGCTCAAATTCATAAGAAATGGTTCTGTTTTCAGCAAATATTAGGTGAAAATCTTATGATGGAAGGTACCATTAAAAAGTTTGTACTCCATGTATTTCATTCTAATGCAAGTTTACAGCCTTACGAGTACAGTTATAAACAATGGCAACCATTATTAAAACCATATCGTCTTCCTGTTGTAGTAGGGCGGGACCAATTCGGAAATGCGATTGTGTATGATATGGTTGATTCAAATACACCTCATTTACTGATTGCGGGAGAAACAGGAAGTGGAAAAAGTAGTATGGTGCGCGTGATTTTAGCCACATTAATCCAACATATGTCACCTGAACATTTACATTTGTACCTGGGGGACTTAAAAAATTCAGAGTTTCATTTTTTAAGAAGAGTGAAGCATGTGAAGTATGTTTGCATGGAAGAACACGAAATGACAAGTATGTTATCAAAATTGTGGAAAGAGGTATTGCATAGAAGAAAGGTAATGGAAGAATATGAGCTGGGTCATATTGATGAATACAATCAAATCAAAAAAGATAAACCTTTACCCTATATTTTTATTGCCATTGATGAGGTAGCAATGCTACAGGACGAAAAGGAATGTGTCACCATAATAGAAAAAATATCAGCTGTCGGCAGATCGCTTGGTATCTTCCTCATGCTAAGTATGCAACGTCCAGATGCAAAAATACTTGATGGTAAGTTAAAGCTCAATTTGACGGTAAGAATGGGCTTTAAATGTGCGGATTTAATCAACAGTAACATCGTGGGGACGCCTGGATCAGAAAACTTAAATCAATCGGGCCAAATGATTTTAAAATTAGATGGTTTAAAAAAGGTGCAGGCTCCTTTTTTGGCATTGGACCAGGCAAAAGAAATAATTGAACCGTATCGTTTATCTAAAGAGCAAAGTGTAAAGAAAGAAGAGTCAGAGCATCGAGAAGATAAAATCTTTGGGGTGTTAGATGATGTTAACGAATAGAGATAAGCAAATTATAGACCATTTACAGCAATTTAGATGTATGTCGCGTGATGATATTATTGATCTTCACTTTAGAAATGTGAAAAATGCAGTAACATGCTGTAATACTGTTACAAAGCGATTAAGCCGCGAAGGATATATTGATGTAGATACATCACAACGTCCATACGTGTATTTTCCTTATCCAAATACCATTCGTAAAGGAAGCCAAAAGATACGTCATTTTTTAGCGATTGTAGATGTATATAAGCAGTTATTACGAACTGAAAGACCGAAGATATTTCAAGTAGAACCTAAGTATAAGAAAGGTTATATGGAACCCGATATATTTACCATTTGGCGTAAAAGTCCATTTTTTATAGAAGTCCAGAACTCCATCTATAATAAGGCTACGATCCAAACGAAAATAAAACGTTATGAATCGTATTTTCGTAGCATGGAATGGAAAAAAGAATCCTGGCAACCGAAACATAATATGGTATTTCCCTCACTTTTAATCCTTACTGATCTCAAATATTCAATCTCTAGTTCTAATTTCCGTATTTTTCAAGCGCCCTCTATTCCACATTTTCTTACACAAGTACAGCAACCTAAAGGCATTTCGGTTCAAATAGGTTCAGTCAAAGCAAAATTATGAAAGCACAAGATACTGTTTCTTGTGCTTTTTACATATCCCAAAAGTCATTGCTTTTAGCGTAAGGATCAACTTTTCTAATAGCATTTAATAGTTTTTTCATGATTTCAGGTTTGGGGATATAATCTGTATCTCTACATGCTTTACTGATGGTTTGAACAGAAACCTTCGACTTTTTGGCTAGTTCCTGTTGTTCAATTCCTTGCCGATCTAACCATTTTTTTAATTTAGTCCTATTTTTGCGGAAAAACATTTATCTCACTCTCCTGTCCTTATTTTTTTATTTACAATTATGGACAGGAAGTTAAATTCATATACAATTCAATTCAACTTAAATTTAAGTAAGATACAAGAGAACGAGATTCATAGAGTATTTACACGAACGATTTATTGATAATTTCACTTGGAATGAGGTATACATACAATGCAAAGATTTGACTTACGCATCATACAACAAATCTTTGCAAAGCACTTTCCAAAGAAATTTAACTTAATCTGTGTCTAGAGAATATGAAAAAGGACTGTTTTGTTTTACTCGTATAAGATAAGTAAATGGAAAAGGAATAAATAGAAAGACTTTGGGCATATTACATTTTGGGCATTGACTCAAAATTGTTATTGGAGTGGAAAAAATGATAGGTTTATTGGTTGTATTAGGTTGCGCAATTATATTTTTTCTTTTAGCACAAATTCTCACTCCTTCATCTACTTATGATCCCAATACTGATTCACAACGGGCGAAATGCTCTAATAAATTAGAGAAGAGAGTATATGATGCATTGCGCTTCAAAGGTTATTATCCAATTGTGCAATATAAAGTACCGAATAAACGTTTTAAGTTAGATTTTGCGTTTTTTTCTCCAAATGGTTTAAAAATAGACGTAGAAATTGATGGACCTTTTCATCGAACACCAGAAGGAGTCAAACGAGACAGTAGACGGGATAAATACATGAAAACAAACGGATGGAAAGTAATTCGTATTACTGACATTGCATTAAATAATGGGTTTGAAAAACAAATACTTTTGTTGGTGGCAACATTAAATGAATTAGGGATAGAACCTTCTAAAGAAACCGATTTTGTTATGTTAGAACAGGAATAAAGACGTATGATGAAAGTTACATCACACGTCTTTATTTTTTGAAAAGAGCCTAGACTAGAATCCTTGTTTTTGTTCTTGAGTGGATGCTATAAGTCTTTGTGATTCACGCATTTCATCAAAATCTCGTTTTAAGAGTATATCACTGCTATAGCACGAGGTGAATGCACGGTATTAAGAGGGAAACTAAAGTAATAGGAAGACAGAAAAAGGTATTTAATGATTAACAAATTAATGAAATGGAATTAGGGATCCCCATACCAAGAATTAAAATTATTATGTGTTATAGAATTGATACAGGTACGCCGAGTCACTAAAGCAAAGACTAATAGCAAAGAATGCGAACCACGATGGGATTCCCTTGCAAATATTAAGCGGAAATTGAAGGATGAAAAATTCTTGTTTTTAAGCAGGATAAAAAGTGTACAATGGGTATTAAGGATTAGTAAAATGATACTATGTTAAGGGTGTAGCGATACTATAATGGAGGTGGTTGAATGGAGAGCAGAGATGATGTTGTAAGTGAAGTGTATTTAAAAACAATAGATGTCTCCCGTATCACCAATCTAGCAGAAAGTACAATCAGAAAATATAGCTTAGAACTCGAAAAACAAGGCTATGAGTTTAATAAAGATGGCGATACAAGACTGTATCATGCCGATGATGTGACAGTTTTTAATACTCTAAAAGAGATTAGAGAAAAAACTAAGGTTTCATTGAATCACGCTGTTAGCGTGCTGATGACACAGCAATCTCGTGCGACACAGGGTGTAGCGCGTTCGGAAGTTGCTGTGACAAGGTCTCAGAGTGAAGAAGAGCAATACGCGCTACAATCCATATCGAGTGAAATTAGAAATTTCTTAGAAGATATCAAGACTGAATTTGTAGGTTTTCGAAAAGAACTTGAAATTGAACGTCAAAGCAATGATTTATTTAAACAAGAGCTTGAAGCGGAGCGTAAAAAAAATCAGGAATTAGAAAAGAAACTTGATCTTATTATGACGGAATTAGAAAAACTCAACGCTAAAGCTGATATTTCTAATCAAGAATCCAAAAGGAAGAAACTATTTGGGATATTTTAAGTTTATACAAAACAAAAAGAGTTGCCCGTATAAGAGCAACTCTTTTTGTTTTAGAAATCTGGATCTTCTAAATCGTCTTCATCTAATGATCCTGTAATGTTGGTATTAGTGATTAATTGTCCCATTTGACCTACGTCTTTTAATAAATCGTCTGCCAAAGAATTATGGGTATTCTCATCGTTTTGCATAAGAACAGCAGATACAGGAGCCACCTGGAGATCTGAAATGGTTTGTGTAATTTGTTTTATAGCGTTCATCATTTGTTCTTGATTTTTTGAGACTTTTAAAAGTTCTTTTTTTGCATCAAAGGGCTCTTTTTGTGTTAAGTCTTGTTCAACTAATTGAATAATATAAGTTGCAAGCTTTTTTGAGCGGGCTTTTTGCTCAAGGTGATTATAAACTTCTTCGCTCATGTGATCTGTTCGAAGCCCAAAGACTGTTTGTTTCTCGGTCTTTTTAGTACGTCCCATAATGCGGCTCCTCCTTTCTGGCTATACTTATTTCTCTGTTTTTTGCAGCATTTCACCGCGGCTTTTTACTTCAAGACCATATAAATTTAATTTACGTGAATCTGGTAAGAAAATATGATTTGCTTGAGCAATTTCAGCTCCATACATTTCTTCAATGACTTCATGAATGCTAGTTTCTAGTATTGGGGCAACACCACCGAAATAAACATATTTATAAACTTTATCAGCTGGTGCAGGCATTACATCTTGGATTTTTAAAATTAGAAACTTAGCAAACTCTTTTAAGGAAGAACGAATTTTATCTGTTAAATCTACACGTTGGCCAGTGTTTCCGTCGATTAATTCCATTTTTGGTTTTTGGAAATTGTTTACTATAAATGTTTCAAATGAACGTAAATCTGAGAATTTTTCTAGGAACTTTTCTTTTCTTAATTTTTCGATATGAGATAGATAAGATAATTTGTCTATTGGTTGCATTGAATCACGGTTCTTAGGTGATTTTAAACCGGCTGGTGATAATACTAGATCAATCGTTCCGCCGCCAATATCAACAAGTACTGTATCGTTGTTATCGAATTGTCTCGCCTCTTCACGATCTTCTAATTCAAAATTCTTTTTAATTGCTAAACGTGCAATTTCTCCTTCGATACGACAAGTTGCCTTTTCTACAGTTATTTTTAATGTTTTTTCCATTCCTGGTGTATGTATTGTAACTTCATGCTCTCCAGCAAATCGTTCCGCCATTGCATTCTGAGCCTCACTAAATTTGGCTGTTCGTTTCAGTAACCATATAGGTAACATTGTTTGGAAATATTCAATTTCAATTGTATTGTCATCCGATTCACGAGTTTCATTAATAGCATGATAGAAAGAAACAGCTGATAAAAACATTACGTAAGGGATAGGACTTGTAATTTTATCATGGAGTTTATTGACATGATTGTTAGCTAATGCATGTTTTGCAGCTTCGTCGCCAACTAAGAAGAAGCGTTCGGTGTCTTCTCCTGGAATTGTTGTTGAAATAAGTAGGCGAGATAATAATTCTTTAGGATTAGTAATGGTTGCTACAAAATGAGAATCAGCTTCGTCTTTACTAATTTCTACAACGTTTGTAGGAGTTTCGATATAGAAACCATCAATTAAGTTCATATCAAGTGAGTTTCCAGAATCCTTATTCATCATAGTAATTTTCATTAACTATTCACTCCTTTAGTTATCTTGTTAACAAGATAACATTTTTTTAGCGTTATTGGAAGTATATTTGTGAAAAAAGTTAACAAATAAAAATAATCATATTATCTATAAAAATAAGGTTTTTATGTTATTTTTATTTCTAAATGTTAATTAAAGTTAACAATAAATTTATTGTTAACTTTAATTGATGTGAATCTGTTTTTCATAATAAATTTGTATCTTTTCGTTTTTTCGATAAGAATTTCCCTTATACAATGAAGCGATAAGGATTCTAAGCGCAAGAACTGTGGGGACAGTTCAATTTCTCATCAAATTAAATAGGTTTTATATGTAACATTTGACACACTCTGGGTTTCCTTCATTTTCTCCTTGATAAAATAGAATTCAAATATTACCAAAATTTAAGTAAATATTTCTACAAATTCAAAATAGTAACAAAAGTGATAAAAGTGATACATTTAATTTGTAACTTATAAAAATATTTAAGGGGGATTAATTATGTTTAAAAAAATGATAGTAAGTACTTTAGCTACAGGCTTATTATTCTCGGTTAGTGGAAATGCATTTGCTGAATCACCGGATTATGGTTCGGTGAAGTATGAAATTAATGGTGCAGTCAAGGCATCGGAATTTAAAGATATAGCAAAGATGCCTATAGATATGAAAAAAGTAACTTCCACCGATCCCTACAATTTAGATAAAAAGAATGGTAGAGTACATAAAGGCTTTGATTTTGCAGCACCACAAGGAACAAGAATAGATGCTGTTCAATCTGGTAAAGTAGTTTTTGCTGATTTTGGAAGCAAAAATAATGGGTTTACTAGTTATGGTAATGTAGTAGTTATTGAACATACCTATAATAAAAAGAAACTTTATACCTTATATGCTCATATGAGTAAGATGTCAGTGAAAAAAGGTGACACAGTAGAAGCGAGTCAAAAGATAGGAGAAGTTGGTAAAACGGGAGAAGCGACAGGTAATCACCTTCACTTGGAAGTAAGAACAGATACACTTCATGGTGAACGTGTAGATCCAACTAAATATTTACCACCATTTAAAAAATAATAATATGTAAAACTTTTAAGCTATCAGCCCTTGTATTGAATAGCTTAAAAAAGCCCTGTTTTTTGCTTGCAACAGGGCTTTTTATTTACATAATTTTCGTTGTAGGAAGTGAATTTTCTTTATTTAAAAAGAGTTTATGGTTTAAAAACAAGAAGATTATTGGAATCTTATACTTTATTTTTTTTATATAAAAACATTAGAATTATTGAACTGATAAGAAAAGCAAGACATATTTGAAGGGGTTTTATCAATAAAATTTGTTCAGATACTAAGTTTACCCATTCTATTTTATTCATGTCATTGATAGATTCGAACAATAAAAAACAAATATTTATTATTAAAATAATTGTAAATGATACTACAAATTTAAAATGATTCTTTAATGATAAAAATAGTCCATTTATAAGTATGCCAATTGCGAACAGTAGCATTGGAATCAATCCCTGTATTTCATTTGAAATCCCCCATGTTTGAGGTGTGGATCCATATCCTGTTCCTAAATACCTTGATGATGTATATATAAATCCAATTATATTACCAATTAATCCTACAATATGTACAATATATGATTGCATGAAAGCTAACTCCTTTATTTTAAGATTATAATGTTTGATACTTCTATTAAAAATATCAAAGTAAATACTAAATTTTATACTTAATTAAACATGAAGTAATAATTAAGTAAAGAGTTAATATAAGTCAGTTGTTTAAGATTTTTTTGTTGTTTTTTGTTTATGAGTAAGGAGAGGGTGTCTTTGTAAATAGTGAAAATAGAGACGGATGTTTATTCAAAACAGGTTAACATAACGTCTCATTATTGGTAGCAAGGAAAACGGCGAAATCTTATTCTCACAAGGGATTCACCTTTTTCTTTTTCTATAATTTTATGCATATTTTATACATCCCGCTCCTGGTGCGGTTTTAGGGTTCTTCTTTGTTACTAAATAAGCCGAAAAACTGTATAAGATCTTGTATACTATTAGCGTATTTTTTTCAAAATGCTGTCGGTAACCCTTATATAAATTGAGGATATTAAGGGAATTGGAATGAATTTAGTGTTTAAAGAGAAATGAAAGTAAAAAAGGGTCCTATGTTTATAGGATTCTTTTTTTAGTTTCTGATAACATTATATTAATTGAATGTAGAGAGTGATTTTAGTAAGGATTTGAATATATAAACCATTGGTTTACATGTATTAGATTAATAGTTTCTTTATTGATTAAGGGTTTATATGTAATGATTTCCTAGAGGTGAATAATATGAATTTAGGTTCGAAATTGAAAAAGTTTCGTGAATCAAAAAGCTTTTCACAAGAGGATGTAGCTCGAAAGGTTGGGGTGACTAGACAAGCTGTTTATAAATGGGAGAGGAATAAAAGTTATCCTGATATTGATAATTTGATTTTACTTAGTGAATTATATGAAGTAACAATTGATGAGTTAATAAAGGAATCAGGGGATGCTAGAGAGGAGTTAGATAAAAAGGATAAGGATGAGTGTGAGAATGAAAATGAAAATGATTTTGGCTTTTTTATAGGTATTGTTCTTGTATTTGTAGGGATATTTATTGGCATTGAAGGAATTTCTTTACTTATAACTATATTAGGGATGCTAATAATGGTATTTTATAGTGATGTGAAAAAAATAATTGTTAATGAATTTAAAATAAAAAGAAGACCAAACTAGTTTTTTTCTAGTTTGGTCTTCTTTTTATTGCTGTTTATTCCAAAATTGAACATATCTATGTAGGGCCTCAATGCTTTTTAAACCCAAATACGCTTTAATTTCAATGGGTTTTATGCCATTCTGTAGCGCATTCAATATAAAACGGTTCCGTAGCATAGTAGGCGTTATATGGATATCAGCGCGTTTTGCTTCTTTCTGTAACATGCGTTGTACAGCGATTCGAGTTAAAGCGGCGGGTTGGTCTTTTTCATAATCCCAACGGAACGTTTGCGGGCCGAAATCAAACGCCACAAAGAAGGGATCGCCCGTTTGTTGGCGCGGCCTAACAAGACTAGGAATCTTGTTGTAATAAGATAAGGCAAGTTTTACATGCTCTTTTGAAAGGGTAATAGATCGTTTGTGGGCGTGTAACCCTCCTGGGGTAATCGTATTTGTCCCAAAGTGTACATCATGCATAGAAAGTGTAAGAATGTCCTGGATGGATAGTCCATAATCTAACATGAAATGAATTAATAAAAGATTACGTTCTAGAATAAATTTTCTTCCTGTTGCTTGGTAGTCGGTTAAACCGTTATAACTACGCATGACGCGTAATAGTTTTTTTATTTCTTGATCCGATGCAAAGTGTTTAGAAGTTAGTTCAGGAGGGGAGACATCACTTTTTAAATCCTGGGCCACACCATGAAATTGTAAAAAGTTAATCAGAATGCCTCGTACACGTTTGATATTAGAAAATGACGCTCCACGTTCCTTTTTAAGAGCCTTTAAGTATTTGTCTAATATATTTGTATCAAAAGAACGAAAAAACGATTCTGGGGGCGATTTAACGTGTTTCTGAATCCATGATGTAAAAAGTGTGAGATCGTAGCGGTATTGTTTAACGGTGGAAGATTTACGGTCATGTTTTAACAGATCAGAAAGGAAAACATCAACAGAAAGTTCCCAAGTCATGTTTATATACTCCTTTTTCCTAAAAATTGTGTACCGCAATTATATACGAGAACCACACAAACAAGCAATAGGGGATTCTAGGTTGAGGGGTTTTCTTTGGGGCTTGGTGGGATTCCAGGGCCAGGACATTGCGGGGCTATGCGGAGACATATGGGCATGGCTAGACAGGGCGTGAAGTTGTGGTATAGGTGGATATATAGATGTGTAGGAATGAGTGGAAGGCGAATGATGGGCCGATGTTGAAGGAGGACGATATGCGAGGAATGGGAATGGCCGCCGCCCCGCCTACGTAGTTTTTTGAAAATATGCCTGGCAACGGAATCTGATTCATAGCTGAATCAAGATACCCTTACCAGGAGAGCTTCGTTTTTCTTTTTCTTTACGTATGTAGAATAAAGCTAGCGTTTATGTACATCAGCCTCAATTTGCACTTATGCCGAAATGATGCCGCTTTTCATCATGTATACATTACATAGATATCATATTTACATCACTTTGGCATAACATAGACATCAGTGCTTTTACTGTATATTTAGATAGAATTAGAAATGATAATAGGTAAACAATCATCATGATATGTAGGAAAATAAACGAATAAATCTACTCATAAATATTGTGTTTGTTCGGAAATATATTGAGTAACTAAAATGTTGTAGATTTGTATATTAGGAGAAGATGAGGTTTTTATTTTCGTATATAGATCAATTTTGGGATGATATGTAGAAATTTATAAAAAAGAAACTCCTAATATAGGCTACTTTTTATTACTAAATCTTGTTTTTAAAAAAATTAAAATGATTAAATACATTAGGATTTATTTTTGCTCAATGAGTCTTACTCCCACAAGGGATTAGAAAATTCTTCTTATTTAATTACTGATTTAAAAGCAGGTTCAATTCGAGTATAAATTCATAGTGGATTTTTTGTTGAAAACACCCTTAATTTATGAAAGTATAATAAATTGATAATATGTTTAATCTATTAAAATAAATGATGGCATGCCAAAAAGCCTTGTTAAGGGGGGATTTTTTGAACAAGGCTATAAAACAATTATTTTTTTGTAGAAAATGAGATTTAGGCGTTTGGATCAATCATTTTTTTGAATAAATCCATTGATGGTATAAGACTCTTCATTGATTTTCCAAATGCCATATTTGTTGTGCGTTCTTTTGTTTGTTGCTCTCTACGCTTTCTGTTTGCGGTTAACTGTTTTGTATATGTTGTTATGAAATGTGAAGGTGTACTTACTTGCGATTTGTTTACTTCAAACAACTGTACGCAGTCCTCAAAAGTCTTTCTTGCTTCCCAATCTACGCATGGCGGCATACGTAATGCGATTGTATAAGCATCCTTTTCAGTGATATTTGTATCTTTACTTATGATATACATATAAAGTTTCTTTTGATCTTCACTCATAAACTCATCCATTTCGCGGAATCGTAGTTCTAGCTTTTCACTTGAATTAGGGGCATTCATTGGCTGTTTTTCTTCTACTTCTTCATTTGTAGGAGCAACAGCATCCAATATATCTATTCCCTGACATGTAGGCACAGTTGGTTTTTCAGTTTGATCTGTAGGTTTCTCCTGTTTTTTACTTAGTTTTTTGGATAGAAACTTTGTAAATGTAGAAAAAATATCAATTGAAAATGCCCATTTTTGCTTAAAATATTCAATGATTTTTAAATAATTGGTGTTGAGGCTTAATATGTAAATAGATGGTGCAATCTTACCATGACGTCTTGTTTTGATTTGATGGCATACTTCAAGGTCCTCTAACCAATTCAGAATAAAGTTGATGATCGGCACAGAAATACCCGATTTTTCACTGATTTGATTTTGTCTCATTTGAGAGTACCCTTCTTGTACTAGGTAAGATAAAACAACTTCCAATGCCTTATAGCGGCGTGGTGTTTGTATGAAGAAATCTTTAGTGGTTTTACCCTCTGTATCTATAAGAATTAGATCAATAGCTTTAATTACTTTTTGTACTGTTTTATTGATAGCACCTTGAGGAACATGAACCAGTTGTGGGCTTAATTCTCGTTTTGCTGTACTTAGCAAAAAGTTATTTAGTAGCATGAAAAAACCTCCTATTTTTCCCACCTAAAATAAACAGAAAAATGCTGGAAAAACAGAGGTTCTATATTCACATTACATATACAATATGGTATAATTTCAGTATCAAGTATGATACTAAAAAAAATCATATAATTTTTTTTGTGAATGAACCCTGTTAGGGAGCTTTTATCTGGTGTCGTCGCCAAACTTCAGCCAGATAAAAGCTCGAGGTGGGTTTATTTTTTTTTGTTGTTATATTTGTATTGTAAAACGTTCCTCGCAAAATATCAATAAAAGATGAATAAAACCTATTCGAAATTCCAATAAAAATTTTCAGAATTTTCAACATTTATTTTTTCAACCGCGTTAGTGAAGATTCTTAATATTCTAAAATAAAACACATGGAGATATGTTAAAATTTTGTAAAGGGCTAATAGGGTTTAGTGAGGAGGAATTGTCACTATGAACGAGATCATTACAAAAGAAACTACAATGAAACAACTTATGGATGAAATATCGCAAAAAATAAACGAAAAATATACATTACGTAAAATAGCTAAATTATCGGGGGTAAGTAGAGAAAAAATAACTAGGGCAATTGAATGTAAAAATAAATATGAAATGAAATTAGACAGCTTTTTAAAAGTGGTTAGTATCTTATATGACAATTTAGAGATAAGGCGTCAAAAAATTAATACCTTTATACTCTTAATAAAAAGTCCTTTAAACATTAGGAAAGCCTTGTGTTATTCGCATGTTTCTGGTGATTACGAGATTATAGATGCATTAATAAAAAAGCATATTAATACCGATAGTGTGAGTCAGTACCTATTAATTTATAATTTATTTAATCGAAGAAATAAAAATGAAATTAAGGGGCAAAAAATAGTTGATGAAATTAAAAATTTAAAACTTTCTTCTAACGCAGAGTGTCAAGCGTTATCCAATTTACTTTATACTGTGGCTATGTATGATGAGGACGAATCAAATGCAGTTGCTCCTTTCGCAAAAGACGCGGAAAAATTTATAAAAGACATTAAACAGACATATATAAAAGATCATTTATATATGCAATATAAAGAAAGACATGCTTATATATATTTGTTGAGTGACAAAATTGATAAATGTAGAGAAGTCTGTGAATCAATCTTAAAATCAGACTTAGAAATTCCGATGATTAAGGCTGTTGCAAAAGGGTGTTTAGGAGAGAGTTACATATATGAGGACCCTTTGAGGGCAGAAATGCATATGGAATCAGCTTTGGAGCTTCTTGATAATATCCATGTCCCTAGAAAATCTCAAAAATATTTTGCTTTCAAAACAACATTGGCACATCTTTATATTGAAAATAATTTTAATCTTCATAAGATTGATTTTGACTATATTCATATTGGGGAACGTGCTCATTATGAATGTTTACATGGAGATCGAGAAAAAGGGCTTGCAATGTATAAGGTTTTGGAACAAAATGGATTTAGTGCACATCAATTATATTCTTATTCAAAAGTAATTGGAGACATACAAGGTTTAAAAGAGGCATTAGTATCTTTTGAAAGATCTGGAAACTTGTTTTATGCAAGAGGTGTGAAACAAGCGCTATTGAAAAGCGAGGTGAATTTAGTTGACTAAATATCTAATGTGCATACTACTTGTTTTAGGGATTTCAGTAACTTCTTTACATAATGAACCTGTCGAAAAGTTTGCTAAGGTTCAAGGTAATCCCTCTTTAACTTCAACTTATATGATGGTAGACCCTGGGACTGGTTGAGTGAAAATTTAAAAAACTGAATTTAAAAATGATTAGACGCTACTTATTGTAGCGTCTTTCGTACTTTTTAGGGGGTGGTGCGATTTTTGATTTTGCAAAAAAAGTACACCACCTTGATGCTGATTCTTAAAATATAAGAAAAGGACGTGGCATTGTCATGGAATTAAATATTCATTGGTTAGAGCAAAACGTTAAGAATAATTGTTGTACAACTGATGTATATACTATATTCAACCTATATATGGATTTAATCCATATATGTAATCAAGAAAGTACAGGGGAAAATATAGAAAAGACAGGCTAATTTAAACATAATTATTTTAATTAAACTTATTTGATCTTTTTTTGAGATTTAAATTCATTCATATAGGCGATCAATTTTTTCTCTAATTCAGCTTTATGCTCATCTGGAACGCTTGCGTATGTTTCAAATAAATTCTTAGATAAGCGCGAGATGAGCTTTAATGCATCTTCATCCCTAACGGCCGCTTCTGGATTCAATAAATCATTTATACTTACTTTATAGTATGAAGCTATATTATTGAGCGTGGAAATATCAGGTTCTCTAAATCCATTTTCCCAGCCAGCATAGGTACTATAGGGAGTATTTAATTCTTCGGCGATTTTTTTTCGACTTAGTCCCTTTAATGATCTTAGTCTTTTTAAGTTTTCTTCCAGTGGTTTTAGTACATCTTTTTTTTCTAGATTTTTTATCATATCTAGTTTTTGATTTTGTATCTCTATAGAATCTGATGAAATTATTTGGGTATTAACTAATTCATCAATAAGAAGGTCATAGTAAATAGAAAACTTTTTTAACGATAGCAAATCTGGTTCCCTTAAATCATTTTCCCAATTGTTATAAGCATAATAAGAGATATTAATTTTGGAAGCTAGCTCTTTTTGAGTTAGCTTTTGTGAGTTTCTGAGATATTTAAGGTTTTGTCCTAGAAATGTATTGGTCATAATTAAACTCCTTTGTATGGATTTTAAAATATAATTGCGTTTTTGAATAAAAATTATTCGTTTTGTGTTGACTTTCGGCTTTAAGCTGAATACAATGTAATTAAGGGAAAGGAGGGTGAAAAAATGCTAGCGTCACATGAAAACAAAACCATTGTACGAGAATACAGGGAATCCAAAGGTTTAAGTATTAAGGAAGTTTCCAAAGGCGCTAAAATTCCAATCGGCACATTATATGATGTTGAAATTGGAAGAAGGAGTCTGAAAGACAATAAAGCTAAAAAAATAGCTGATTTTCTTGAAGTTCCGATTGAGAAACTTTTCAGACCAACATATTATCGTGCAATACCCATCACAGAATGAATAAACCTCATGTTATTGATTACATCTATTTTGTTCATATTCCTACTAAATGTTATTGTAAATGAAATTCGGCTAAAAGACGAAGTAATTATACCTAAAGTATAATGTTTCATATTTAGAAAATTAAAATTCTGAATATTCCGTCCTTTGAAAACTGAATAATCCTAAAGGAGCTGTAAAAAATGGTTTTGAAACGATCGTATCAAACACTACTACTCTTTACGAGTGTACTTTTATTTGTAATGAGCTTCTTGATTCCACTGAATCAAACCAGTGCGGAGGTAATCAATCGAGAAAGGTATCAGATGGATTGGGCCTATAGTCCGCAGTATGGGAAAGATGTTCGTACAGAGTTTCTAAAGAACGCTAGTGGTCAAATCGCGTATTGTCTGGTATATGGTTTAAAATCCCCGAATGGAGAGGATTTACCTGAAGCGGGCAAAACAGATGATGTATCTTATCGCGTCTTACTGAATGGGTACCCACAGAAAACACCAGAAAATTTAGGGGTTTCTACTTGGCAAGAAGCCCACTATGCAACGCAATTAGCTCTTTGGAATGCACTTGGCCAAATTTCCGTTGATGAATTACAATTCAAAAATGTGGCTGTTCAAAAAGCGGCTAAAAACATTATTCATGCGGCAAATCAAAGCCAGGATACACAAGATGTCTGGATGAATGTCATTCCAACGGACAAACAAGAAGCGCAATTAAACGGTGAATATTTCGAAACAACAACATACACCGTTCAAACAAATGCAAAAAAAGGTACATTCCAAGTACAAATGAACAATGCACCACAAGGAACACGTGTTGTCACTGAACAAGGTGAAGGGAAAGAAACGTTTCAACTAGGAAAAAAGTTCCGTATCCAAGTACCAAAATCCTCTAAGAGTAGTGAACTATCTCTAAAAGTCGTTTCAAATCTAACAAATGTTCATGCAATCGTATATAAAGGAACAAGTACGATTCAAGATGCAACTGTATTATTAGAGCGCAGTACAGAACAAATAAGCACAGACTTACAAGTATTTTGGAAAGCAAATGGCATCTTAAAAGTGATGAAAGTGGATGAAAACAAAAAGCCACTACCAGGCGCAGTATTTGAAATCACAAACAGCAATCAACAAGTTATGGGAACGATTACTGCTGATAAGAACGGTATCGCTGAAATGGGTAATTTAGAAATTGGCACATACACTGTAAAAGAAGTGAAAGCACCTGTTGGATATGTGCTAGATGCTACGCCAAAGCCTTTTGAAGTGAAAACAGGTGAAGTTGCTGTTGTAGAAATGAAAAATGTACAAATCAAAGGCAATATTGAAATCAAAAAGGTAAGTGACACAGGCAAGATTCTCCCAGGTGTTGAATTTACAGTATTTACGCCAGAAGGAAAGGCAGTCACAAAAGTAACAACCAATCAAGAAGGGATTGCGAAAGTAAATTCTCTTCCGTTTGGAAAGTATTACTTCCAGGAAACGAAAGGATTAGAAGGTTACTTATTAAATCAAACAAAGTATCCATTTGAAGTAAAAGAGCATAATCAAACACTTACATTCGAAGTGAAAAACGATCAAGTAAAAGGAACTGTACAGCTTGTAAAAGTAGATGAAGATGGGAAAACGAAATTAGAAGGTGCTGTTTTTATCCTAGCTGATGAAAAAGGCAAGAAAATCAGTGAGCATAAGACAGACAAAAACGGGTTAATCAAAATTGATAATATCCCATTTGGAAAGTACCAATTCATTGAAAAGACATCACCAGCGGGCTATGTTCTAGTAAAAGACCCGATTCCGTTCAGCATTACTGAAAACGGAAAAACAATTGAGCTAGTTGCAAAGAATACGAAGATTAGAGGATCAATTGAAATTACAAAAGTAGACGTAGCCGATGGAAATAATAAACTACCAGGTGCAGAGTTTACAATCTATAACAAGCAAGGCCAGGAAGTCGTGAAAGGAAAAACAAACGAACAAGGCATTGCGAAGTTCGATAAACTCCCAGCAGGAAAGTACACATATAAAGAAACACTTGCACCACAAGGTTATGTGTCACATGAAGAAACATTCTCCTTTGAAATTAAAACGGATGGTGAAATTATAAAACACATCGTAAAAAACAAAAAGATTGAAGGTAGCTTAGAAATTACAAAAGTAGACGTAGCAGACGGAAACAACAAGTTACCAGGTGCAGAATTTACGATTTATAACGAGCAAGGCCAGGAAGTCGTGAAAGGGAAAACAAACGAAGAAGGCATTGCAAAGTTTGAGAAATTACCAGCTGGAAAGTACACATATAAAGAGACATTCGCGCCAGCAGGATATTTAATCAATGAAGAAACATTCTCTTTTGAAATTAAAACAGATGGTGAGATTATCAAACATGTTGTAGCAGATCAGAAAAAAGAAGTTCCACCAACACCAGGAACTCCACAACCAGAGCAACCGGAACAACCAAAACCGCAACCAGAGAAGCCACAAACACCACAGGTCATTGAAAAACCTGTACCAACACCAAAGAAACCACAAAACATTGTAAAACAACCACAACCGATGAAAGAACAACCTAAGAAAGTAGAAAGCCATTTACCAACAACAGGCGGAAAAGCTGAAAATCCATATTGGAAATGGATTGGTGTTACATTTGTCGTGCTTGGTAGCATCATAGCTGTTTACACCTTTAGAAAACGTAAGAATCAAGAAGTATAACACACTCTCAACTGATAAGGGAGGGCGGGATCATGTGCATATTTGATGTACATTATCAAATCAATGATAGGAAATATACGAAATCATATTTACTTGCATTGGTGGAAGATGGGTTTCAGTTGCGAAAAAATATCCAACATGTTCTGTTCAAAGAGCACCAACAAGAAATTAAGATTCTTTCTACAGATTTAGAGGAATTAGATTTAGTAGCTTGTTAAAAAACTGATATGAATGGAAAGGTGAGATTGCTATGTGTGGAACATTTATTGGAAGAAGTGCACAAATCCCAGCATTTAGAAAACCAAGATGGTATGACATGAGTAAGACAAATTCCATTGTCATAGAGAACGAAGGAAACAAAATGAATCCTCAATTTGTATTTGGAGAAGAAAATAGAAATATCCTGGTACGAGGTGGAACAGGAAAAGGAAAAACAGGTTTGATGAAGCAACTTCTTAATCTTGTCATGGCAGATCATCAACAAGCGACTGTCTTAGATGGGGATGGAGAGTATAAAGAATACAAAAAAATGGGTGCTCACATTATCACCTTTACATCAAAAGATTCTTTTCTAAGCAAAGCTGAAATAGAAACATGCAAACAATCGGATGTCGTTATTATAGATGAAGGATTAAGGTTGTATTCCAATAATCCAGAGGGATTCATCGATTTTTTAGAAGAACTAGAGGAACTGAATGTAAGAGTTTTTGTAAGTTTTCAAGCGATACCAGAAGAGTTATTGCATAGATTTGATGTGTATTTAGAATTAGACCCACTCATCGCTTAAAACTATACAATATTTCTATTTAACGATATAGATTGATAAAACAATACATGAGGTTCTTTTATGAAACCAATCAAGCATATGCGAAGTAAACGCGGGTTTTATATTGGTTGAGTTCCACATACAACACATACACCATCAACAAATAAGCGTACAGAAGAATGGGAAAGAGCATGATTTTCTCTTCCCTCTTAGTCACATTAGCCCCCTATAAAAAAGCGCACAAATCATAACATTCATGGGAGGACATTCTTTCACTGAATATCCTCCCCATTTAAAAGGAGGAAGCAAGATGGAAAAACAAGCGTATCAAAATCGTCAAGAATGCTGGGAAACGTTCTGGGAAGAACAAGTCATGGTAGATGGTGAACTAGATATCGAACAAGTAAAGCAAGAACTCTTCAATTATAAAACACTCTTAGATCAAATTAATCAACCTCAAAACGAAATCATGCAACCTCAAATCTTGATTCAACTAGCCGCAGAAGAACGAACACAAAAACATCGTGAAAAGGTACTCGCCCTTGCATAAGGTCATTTCAAGGATAGAAAGGAAGTGAAGAAGTGGCGCACAGCAAGCTCGACAAAGAAATTGAAAACTTCATAGAAAAGAACTGGAAAATGCTTTTAGGTATAGGAGCTGTTGCATTTGTCTGGTTTTCTAAAGAAAAAATCTTCACAGAATTGATGAAGCTGGTGCCAACTGTAGTCGGTGTGTTTCGTGGGATTGCTTTATTGATCCTGTTGGGAATTGTCATGCGGATTGTCTTACATGGTATCTATTTATATCTAGAAAAGAAGCGGTATCGATACGTATTATTCATTCCGCACATAGATGATGAAATCACACCAGATAAACTAGGGCAAATGATTCGGCATGTACATGGTTCGGGCCGAAAGCCTTTAGAACGTCTGTTAAAAGGGCGCGATTGGTACCGCATGACGATGTATCGTCCAGAGGGAGAAAACGAGCGTGTTCGCTTTTATGTAGGTGGTCCAGAAGATAAAATCAAACAGGTTGTGCAAGCCATACAAAGCGCCTATACCCACAGTGAAATTTATACCGTCCCAAAGGAAGAAATGCCATTTCCAACAAGGAAAGCGGTAGGAGGACGGATGGTATTAAAGAGAAAGCGGCTAGATGCCACGTTATCACTAGCACGCTATACACGTGATGTATTACCGATGTTAGGAAGTGCGATGGAAGAAAAGACATGGGTTGATGTTGCTTTTACACCAGATAACGGGTATCAGCTGACAAAAGGGATTCGAAAAGCAGAAAAGGCCATTCGAAAGAAGAAAAAGCATGGGCTAGATGCCTTTGAAAAAGAAGAGATTCGCGCATTAAATAAACGGTTTGCAAAAAATGAAGTGGCGTTTCAAGTATCTGTTTCATTTGCAAGTAACTATTATCCTGGTGTACCTGTTATTAAGAATTTAGGGCATATGGTCGCAAGTATTATGGCCGATGTGAATGAGCTGAGATACAGAAGGTTAAGACGCAGTATGCCAGCTGTACCACATCCCGTATACGGGAAAATGATATGGACGGGATCAGAGCTATTAAACTTGTTCCATCTTCCTAACGTAACAGGGGATAAAAACAGCAAGACAGAGCGCAACATCTTGTATCTAGATAAAGGGGAAAACATGATACCAAATGATTTATTGGCCGAAGGCATTTCAATTGGCCATGTAATGCATCCCTATATCAAGGATCGATTAGTAAAAATTCGAGAAGACTTTTTCAAGAATCATGGTTACATTACGGGAAAAGTTGGATCTGGTAAAAGCACCATTGCCATGAGGTTGATGCAAAGTGTCATTGATAAATGGCTAGAAAACCCGAATGAAGCGGGTGGATTGTCTCTATTTGATCCAACCGAAGATTTGGCATATGTCGCAATGAATCGCCTATTGAAAGCGGAAAAGGATGGGAAACAGGTTGATTGGAGTAAGGTTCATTTTATCCGTTTTCGAAATACAGATCATCCACCAGCCTTGAATTTGTTTCATCGCTTTCCAAATGAAGATATCCAAACAGTGGTTGAATCCATTATGGAAATGATTAAGTTAATGATTCAAGGGCAAGCACAACAAACAGAACGATTACTAAGGGCGATTATCGGGACGTTACTTTGTGATAAGAGTCAAATTCATACGATTTTAAGTATCCCACTTTTCATAAGTGATGAACTGTTTCGAGCAAATGTAATCGCCAATTTACAAGGACCAGAACAAAAATATTACTCGCACTTTTGGAAATATGAAGTAGGAAGCGCATTAGAAGACAGTACACAGGCGATTTTAAACAGATTAGATATCTTCCGTAATACGTTGTATTTAAAGCGTATGTACGGGCAAACAGGCTTTTCCTTAGAAATTCGGAAGTGGATGGATGAAGGCCACCTTATCTTTTATGATTTAGCGGGCATGGGAAAAGAAGATACATTACTGACAGTCGGTTACATTTGTAACCAATATCACCGTATCGCTCAACAGCGGCCGCATGGTTCAAAACTACATTTAGGAGTTATAGATGAAGCACATGACGTGCCAGTACCCGTTCTTCCAAAAATTATTGCGAAGGATCGGAAGCATGGATTTGGATTATGGGTGATTACCCAGCAAGTTTCGGGACAGCTAGACAGAGAGTTAACAGACATGTTAACAGAAGCGGGCGGAAATTACTTTGTATGTAGGCAAGGTCATAATTCCGCAAAAACGTTAGAGGGCATTATGCAAAAGCAATTCCGTACAGAGTATTTGCAGAACCTTCCTAACTTAGTTGTAGCGATACAAACACAAGATTATATCAGAGGCGAGGCAAAAAATGTGTGGTGTACCATACGTGTTCCACCATTAGACCGCTATCTACCAAATGGAAAAGCGGCAAATTACAAAAACGAAAAAGAAATTCATGCATCAAATGAATGGACCAGAGCAAAGATTCATTCTTTAGAGCAACAAAATGGGAAAGCAGGATTAGAGATCGACAAGGAAATTGATGAGTTCCTATATGGAAAAGGTAAGTATCAACAAGCCGAAAAAGTCAATTTAACAAAAGAAGAACCTGTTGTGACATCGGGATTTGATGAGTTAGAAAAGAAACTATCTTCTAATGAAAAGGTGGAAGAACATGTTTCAGAAACAGAGCCAGTCGAACCCGCACAACAAGCGCAAATTATCCCATTCCGAAAGCAAGCTACGACAACAACAGAAGTAAAGAAAGAAAATAAGCCAGTAAAAGAGCCTGTTACAACAATCGAAAAAGAACAAGCGGTATCAATCGAAACAGAAAATGTAGAAATAAAAGAAGATACACCACAAGAAGAAGTAAGCATTTTCGATAGTTGGGAAAAGGAGTAAGGGGCATGGGAAACATTTTATTTCAAATCGCAGATGAACAACTACTCATGAATTTGCATACACACATTTACTTGGATATTGAGTACATTCATCAAAAGGTGTATGTAGATTATAAAAAAAAATCGGTAACGAATCGTTTATATAAGCTAGAACAAGCGGGTTATATCCGTTACGAGTATTTACCTGTTACATCATCGAGAAATCAGAAACGAAAATTTGCGAAACCTCAACGGATTTATACGTTAACAGCAAAAGGAGTTGAAATGGTTCGTGGATTTCGAGGGGAAGTGCATTGGAAAAATAGTTGGTCCAAACGTTCAGCATCCTTTGTGTATCACAGTTTAATGCTAGCAAAGATTGAATGTGCCATGACATTAATATCGAAGCAAGAAGAAAGATTGGAATTAAAGGAATGGATCAATGAACCGCGGGCCACATTTCAATATGCAAAAGGAAAAAGTCGTGTCATACGTCCAGATGGAGTTGCGGTGATTGGTTTAAAAGAAGCGATTGATAAAAACATTGGTGTATTTATGGAAATGGAACGTTCTTACGGATCAAAAGAAGTATTAGAAAAAAAGATTATCCGTTATAACGATTTCATGACACAGGAAGGAAAAGCGGCAGAGTATCGGATGCATGTTGGTATGGGGTATGAAATATTGCAATGGCGCCTGGTATTTATCGCGGGTAGTGAAAGTAGAGAAAAAGAATTGATTCGCTATTTAAAAGGGGTAAGCAGTCCAGAAATACCAGTGTTTATTACACTGTTTCAAGATATATTACAAGACCCATTCGGTAACATTTATCGCAATATTCAGAATCCAGAAAAGAAAGTGAGGCTGTAAAAATGTGTTTCGGTTCATTTTATCGATAAGCGCTAGTGTTTTTCTGTTAGTTGTCTTTTCAGATTGGTTATTTGAAAGAGTACCAGGATCAAGAGAAGCCTGGGAAGCGGTAAAAAGTAAAGTGGTGGAAATTTATTATACGCAAGGATGGGAAGGTGTCTTGCTTTTCTTCCTGGTCGTAGTGGGAATATGGAAGATGGTCGATCATAAGGGGGGATGAATATGTTTCAAAAGGTGAAACAGTGGTTTGCAAAAACATTTGAAAGTAAACAGGGGAAGGCAAGGAAAGCGACAAAGATTCCATCCTATAAAGGCCGCTTAATTGGAAAATGGGCCTTTTGGCTCCTGTTTAGTTGGATGCTCATTGTATCCATCACAACCGTAGTAAAAGGAAAGGGAGATACACAGGCAAAGGCCAGTACCACTCCAAAGGAAGTCACACAAAAACAAAATCTTTCTACACGTCCAGAAGCAATTGAATTTGCGCGCGGATTCGCAAAGGAATACTTTACGTGGCAAAGAGGGGACGAAGGCAAGAAGAAGCGTTCAGAGCGCTTACATCCTTATATACCGAAAACATTTGATCCGCAAGTTGGTTTAGATTTTGTAAGTATGCAATGGGATTCCAATTTTCTATACGCAACTGTATTAAAAGTAGAAGAGGTTACAGATAAAGAAGCAAACGTAATTTTTAAAGTGAAATACAAATTAAGCCGCATGAAAGCAGATAATAGCGGGCCAGAGGATAAGGAGGTGATCCAGCAAGTGTCGGTTCCTGTTCAATCAGATGGAAAGGCTTTTGTCATTAGTGGATTCCCTCAAATTGTCAAGGTACATGAAAAAGCAGAAGTACCAGAAGGAAAAGAAGAGAAAGACCGAGAGGAAGTCCATGAACTCGCTGTAAAAGAAGACATTCGAGAATTTCTACCCACTTTCTTTAAATCCTATACTACCGCAACACAAAAAGAACTCGCGTACGTGCTAGCTAATACGGATATTAAAGGGTTAGAAGGAGCCATGAAATTTGAAAATGTACTTTCCTCTAAGATTTATCCAGGAAAAACAAAAGGCACGTATGAGGTACAAACAGAGGTATCTATGATTGATCCGCATTCTGAAACGAAAATGAAAACAGGTTACACGTTGTTTGTCAAACAAGATGGAAAGCAATGGGTTGTAACAGATTTAAAAACAAAATAGGGGAGGGGCATGTATATGTTCAATATAAATCATTTTGTATTAGGAATCGGGCTGGAAGGATTTTTTGAAATGATGAAGACACAAGGAACATACGCGTTATATTGTGCGTTTATCATTGTTATCTTAATCGTAGCGGCAAAGCGCGCATGGGGAAAAGCGATCACGTTAATTGTTGGCGGCGGGATTGTTGTATTCTTCATTAACAAACCAGATGCATTAAAAACAATCGGAACGTGGTTAGGCGGATTGTTTGGCGTCTAAGTAAGGGATGGAAAGGAAGAGGACTACATGAAAGAAAAAGAATCAAAATCTATCATCGTCTATTGCTTCGGAAGCTATATGAACTATATGCGAAGACAGTACGAAATTATGGGGTATCGTCTTCCGCGTGCGGTTACATGGAGGGCACTTGGTTATTTTGCGGCGGTAGAAGCGGGGCTTGTAGCCTTCCGCTTCCTCCCTCCCTTTAAATGGATATTTGGGGATATGATCGATCAAGTTTGGCTCATGTATTATGGTGTAATTCCTCTTTTCCTCGTATGGGGAGCAGATAAATATAAAACGGATGGAAAATCACTTTTCTCTTTTGTACGGTCCTGGATCACATTTCGTTTACGTAAACATCAAAGTAGCCGATTAATGACCTTGTCAAAATTAAAAAAACATGTGATTCGTGGTCATGTGTGTGTGCAATATGACGTTAAAGATATACCAATCGTACATTCATCTAGCGAAGAAGAAGAGAAAGACATACACGCTTATAACCTAACATTTTTACCCCAAAAGGAGGAAATGAAAGATGTTGAAAACGATGAACAGATCACCATTAAAGCACGTTGAAAATAATTTAGCGTTTAGTACAGATGGAAAAGTATCCGCAGTGTATGAAGTAGACGGATTCGAATACGATCATCAAGATGAAAGTACAAAAAAAGTATATTATCGCAATCAACTCGCTCTTTTTACCCATCAAGAATATGATATCCACTTGCTTGTGATTCCTCGTACAACAAATTCAGATGAAATTCTGGATGAACATATTTCCACTTTAAAAGGGCCGATGGCACCAACAGGACGCTTTCTTTTCAAAAAGGTAAAAGAATACTTACGAAACGCGGCCATTGCGAAAGAGAACATGGAATATCGCTTTTTCGTTTTAGTACAACTGAATATGGAACAGAAAGAAAGACAAATTCGTAACCCCGTCGTAGAAACATGGAAGTTTATGAAGAAGATAAGAGAAGGATTTGCAGAGACAGCTCAAAACATATCGGGTATGAATGTAACGGATATTTTAGAAGAGGAAATCGAAAATTATTTAGAAGCAGAAGACGTATTATTTAGCCAGGTTAGAGGGGCGTTTCATAATACCAGACGTGCGAAACCGTCTACAACACGCTTTTTATTCCATCATAACTTCAAACGTGGCATGAAAGAACTGAGTCGAGATCAAAACTGGAAAGTAGGTTCTACAGTTACGTTACAAAATGAAGAAGGAAAAGCGATAAAAGTACGCCGCCCAGATTTACAAGAAATGGTGCAATTAACAGATACGGTGATAGATGAAAGCCCAGGACGTTCACTTATACTCGAAAGACAAAATGAAGAAGGAGAAATCGAAACTTCTCATGTTGCTTTTCTTGCGGTGAAATATATGCCCGAAATATCGGCTTTTCCTGGTGGAGAGTGGATTTATCGCATTCAATCTCATTCGTTAAAGTTTCCTGTTGAAATGAGTATTCGAGCGTACCACTTAGAAAATCAGATGGTTACACAAAAGCTCTCAAATAGTGAACTAGAATTAAACGATCAACGTCAACAAGCAATGGTAGGTGGCCGCACAACAGATTTAACAATTGATCGCAAAGCAAGGGGCGTCAAAATTGTAAAAGATCGATTTGAAACAACGGGAGCACCTGGATATGAACTAAGTGTACTGTTTTGTGTATATGCAGAAGATGCGAAAACATTAAAATCACGCGTTAATACGTTGATTACAGAATATCGCAAAATGAAAATTGAATTGGTCAATCCATATGGAGAACAATTAGCATACTTCTACGAGTTCTTACCAGGTTCTAAACGTTATAATACGGATTTCAAATTGTTTGTGGAACCAGGCGTACTTGCACAAGGAATGTTCGGGGCCACAACACAAATTGGCGATAATCAAGGGTTTTACATTGGAAAGACAAAGAAATTAAATCGTCCTGTTTTTATTCGTCCCGAACTAGCGGCGAAAGCATTAGATAACATTGTCACAGCGTTTGAAAGTTTATCGGTTATGTTTGCGGGGCAAACAGGGAAAGGGAAATCGTTCCTAATGAACCTACTCGCTTTCTGGATTGTGATGAGTGGCGGAAGGGCATTTATTATTGATCCTAAGGGCGACAGGACTAGGTGGCCAGAATTATTGCCAGGGTTCAATGCGGACACATTGCAAGTATGGACGCTTGGGAAGGATAAAAAGGATGCGGGCTGTTTAGACCCATTCCGAATAAGCGCAACAATAGAAGATGCAAAAAGTTTAGCGCTTGAAATTTTAACGTTCCTATCGGATGTAGGCTTAGAGGATATCCGATATGACTATTTATATAAAGCGATTGAACGAGTGGCGAAAAAAGAAGACGCATGTTTAACTTTGGTTCGTAAAGAACTAGAGGAAATGAAGAAAGAACCAAACTTATTGCCAACTGAATTAGAACGGTTAAATGCCCTTACAAATCGTTTAGCAACCTTAGAAGGCATCCAGCTAGGAGACTTATTGTTTGGTAGACCTGGTCAAGATTATCGCGTATTAAGTCTAGAACGTCCGTTACAAGTGTTACAAATTCAACATTTACGCATACCAAAATCAGAGGAAAAGAATGAGAGTGTTACAGACAAATTATCTCGTAGTATCTTAATTGCATTAGCGGCATTTGGTAAATCCTTAATGCATTCCGACCGTAGTATTTTCAAAGTATACCTACAAGATGAGGCATCAAGTATTTTGAAAAATAAAGAGGGTGCGGCGTCTTCTGACAAAATCATTCGAGAAGGACGTTATCACAATATCGGATTGTATTTAGGAA
>Ga0268252_1000179_pt1 | contig 42977 bp, 44 predicted proteins | sample AgamicMgSfrz_FD_200244 | JGI IMG/M metagenome (GOLD analysis project Ga0268252, IMG submission 200244) | Agave microbial communities from Guanajuato, Mexico - Mg.Sf.rz (v2) (version 3) | ecosystem: Host-associated > Plants > Phyllosphere > Phylloplane/Leaf | place: Guanajuato, Mexico | collected... | reverse complement strand
CCAAGCGAGTTTACAGGAAAATATGAGGTAACAAATTTAAAAGAACTTCAAGATGGTATTTCTCAAATGACAAATATTATGACTATGATTATTGGTGGTATTGCTGGTATTTCCTTAGTGGTTGGTGGAATTGGTGTTATGAATATTATGCTTGTATCAGTAACAGAGCGCACCCGTGAAATAGGAGTACGTAAAGCACTTGGGGCAACGCGCAGTAAAATATTGCTACAATTCTTAATTGAATCAGTTATGGTAACTCTTATTGGTGGACTAATTGGGATCGCTCTTGGCTACTTGGGAGCTTATGTTGTGTCTATTTATGCGAAATGGCCACCACTGGTTTCATGGGAAGTTGTTGTTGGAGGAGTGTTGTTCTCTATGACACTTGGTATTATTTTTGGCTTAATTCCTGCAAATAAAGCTGCAAAATTGGACCCAATTGAAGCACTTCGCTACGAATAGGTTACATGTATGATATGGTGACATAAACTATTCTAATAGAGCGTGGTATATAAATACATGGAGGTTATAGAAATGGAATTAAATATTAAAGATCAAGAGGTCAATGTTGAAAAACCATCTTTATTTGGAATAATTACATCTCCAAGTTTGCAATTTGAAAAAATAAAAAATAGTAACGTCATTTGGAAAAGCTTTTGGATATTGGCAGCTTTAACCGGTATTGTATATCTAATTAATACATATGCCTATATTCTGTCTCCAGAAGGTAAAAAAGCAAATGCAGAGTCAGTTTTAGATATCCCCTTATATTGGCAATTAGGGAGTGGATTTTTTACAGGAGCTATTGGTTTTATAATAGGGGCTTTTATTACTGCAGCTATTTATAAAGTGTTTATGATGTTTATGAACAACGATACACCTTTTAAAAAATTATTAGCAATTTCAGTGTATGGAAGTGTTATTACCACACTTGGTTTATTTATAAATGGTCTTTTGGCTATTATTATTGGAGAAACAGGAGAAGAAATGTATACTGGGTTAGCTCCTTTATTCACTTCATTTAATGACGTTTTACATGGTGCCATGAAGTCATTTGAAATCTTTACAATATGGTCTTTAGTTATATCTGCATTAGGATTACATATTACAGCTGGATTAAGCAAAAAACAGGCAACGGTAGTTGCAATCATCTTCTTTATTTTCTCAGTAGCTTTTGGAGCAATTGGTGGTATGATGCCAAAGTTTTAAGTTGAATTGCTATTAAAATAGATGGACAAGCACAAAGTAATATTATATAAATTGTTAAAAAAACATCTCTATTTAATTCACCGGTTAAAAGTGAATTAAATAGAGAGTTTTTTCATTTTATTGTTTTAAAAGAAATGAAGTGAATGGTGCTCTTAGTATACATCTCTACATTACTGTTTTTTATAAACATATGTTTTCATATATTATTTATTTAATACTTTTAAATTATCAACATATAATGCAGACTGGAGACTTATAAGAATCGTCTCTTCATTAAAATTTAAGTTTTTCATGTTATTTATAAAATTATTAATTAATTCTTTTATCATTTGATTAAGAAGTTCTTTGATCTTATCTTCCTCAGTGGTTACATATCTTCCCATTCCTCTACGCGTTATAATAATCTCTTCTTTTTCTAGCTCTTGAAATGCACGTTGAATCGTATTTTGATTGACTTGTAATGTGGTAGCTAATTCACGTACAGTAGGAATTTTGCTGCCTGTTGACCATCGTTTAGATATAATTTCCATTCTTATGTACTCTACTATCTGTATATACACTGGTATATTAGGTGAAAAATCACTTCTCATTTTTTTTACCCCCAGAATTAATTCGTTAATTATATAATATAATAATTTTAAGAAAAAAAAGATAATTTATTGCTAATAAGAATAAAATTATTATATCTTTATGATTTAATTTTGTTATTTTCAGTAAGAATTAAGGATTTATATATTTATTTGTTTTAAGAATATATAAAATGTTGATATATTTATAGAAAAAATCCAGTCTGAATTGAGCAAATAAAAAAGAGAAAAATTAACTATTTCTGTTAGTTTTTCTCTTTTTTATTTGCTTTAGTATTTAATACTGCTCTAAATTTGTTATATAGGATTTTACTGCTTGTAATAAGAATTCTTCTTGCCCAATACCAGCATCCGCTGCCATTTGAACTACTTTTTTCTTGAATTCATTATCTGCATGAAATGTGAATGGCTCTACATTACTTTTAAAGTAAATCCCCTCTACATGTGGAAGGATCGTGCCAGATTTCATATGAGAATGTAAGTATTTAATTTCTTCTTGAAACTGCAATGGCTCTATTTGTAATACAAAAGGTTTAATTTCTAATTTGATAGTATCAGATGAAATATTCAATCGCATATTTGTGACACCAAGTTCTTTATAAAATAAGTTAATTAAATTATAAGTAATGGAATTAAATAATTGAGGCTTTTTAAATGAAAAAGATAAATACCCCCGTTTTGTAATTACAGCTTGTTTTGGAAGAGATTCAAAGGAATAATCATGTTCCTTATAAGTGGATAGCGGGAAAATTTCTTCATCCTCTGTAAGAATCTTTCCATCTGTTCCATTGATTTCTATTACTCTAGCTGCTTTTCCGGTATGTTGATGTCTTAATAATTGGTATAAATATATATCTTCTCCTTGAATTTTAGTAATGAATGTTTTTCGCTCTTTTGTTTTAGTTTTTTCATAATCAAGCATAAAAATTTCTAGCTCTTCCTCATCGATAAGATATACTTGTTTTCCTCGTTTTTCTACCTTTGTCGCAGGTAATTTTCCAGATTTGATATATGTAAAGATAGTAGATGGGGCAACATTAAGAATATCAGCTGCTTCTTTTGTGCTAAGTCCTTTAACCGTATCTTTATTTTTTAAGCGCTCTATATCTTCTAAATAGAAAATTTTACTACCGAATTGCTTCCAATTATCTTTATATACACATTCTATTAATCCGTCTTTTTCTTTTTTTAAAATTGTTTGTATCGTTACCCCTAATAAGTTGGCTGCCTCTTTTGTCGTTACAGTAGGTTTTGTAATGAACAATAAATCTTGTGTCATGAAATGACACCTCCATAACTATTGTTTGCTAATATTTTAGATATGTATATATCATATCAGAATTTTATTTGTATTTAAAATAAGAAATGAATTTCATTAAACATTTTAAGCATTTTTGTATTTTAATAGGTTTTTATAGATTTGTTTATTATAAGATAACTATGAATGTTAATTTATTAGCTGTTAAATAATATCTATTTATTAATAAATTATTAAAAAATATAAATATAAGTTAATGGAGAAGAATATAGAATTATTACTGAAATAATATGTTTTATCATTTGTATAATTAATAGAAGTAAAATAAAATGATAAGTATAGTTATTAAAAATAATTATATTCATAATCTACAATAGGAGAGGTGAATTTGAAATATGGATAATAAAATTGTAAGAGAAAATTTACCTATTATAAATAATCAAATTAAATATATAGATGCATATTTAGAGAATATAAAAGATATTGTCCCATATCTGCATAATAATCGTTATGTAGATATGGTGGAAGAGAAGATGGAGGTTGCGGAAAAAGAGGGAAAGAGTAAATATACGTATTTAAGTGACCTGGAGGTCATTTATCATTTCGTACATTTACAAAAAGATATGGATGAGAAGAAGAATAGAAAAGAGGATACGAAAAAGAGTTATATATCTGAAGTCTTGTCATTTTGTCAGTGCATGGTGCAGTATGCAGAAGAATTCGAATTAAATGGGGAAGAGGTACAGAAAAAGGACTCTTTATTGAGAACATTAAAACCTTGGCATATTCGCAAATATAATTCTTGGTTGAAGAAGGTAGAGAATGGTAGGAATGGTGACACATATGCAGTCGCAACACTTGCGAAGAAAACAGTGCTCATTCGTTCTTTTCTAAAACATCTTTATGTATTTTCGTACATTGAAAAGCCTCTTCATGAAGAACTGCAGCGCGCAAATGTAAATGAACAGGATCGGCCAAATCGGGACCTATCTTATGATGAAGTAATGAAAATATTAGGATTTTATAAAGAAAGAGGGCATGTAGTAAACTATACAATTTTACTAGCTCTGGCAAGTACAGGTGCAAGAATTCAAGAATTGTGTACAACAAGAGTCAAAGATTTACACTATGACGGAAAGTACTGGTTAAAAGTAACGGGTAAAGGAGATAAAGTGCGTGAACTTTTCATTTCGGAACATTTGTATCAATGTATTTGTGAAATGAGAAAGAGAAGAGGGTTCCAAACTGTATTGGATCGAGGAGATGAAAGTCCTTTATTTATAAACCAAAGAGGAAGCTTTTATAATTCAAAAACATTATCAAATCAGGTAACAGATATGATCAAAAAAACAAATTTAGAGTTTCTGCAGTATCGTGAAAATCCAGTAACAGCACATACATTTCGTCATGCTTTTGCAATCATGGCAGTTGAACAAGGAAATGCGGATCTATATCATTTAATGCAAACACTTGGGCATGAAAATATTCAAACAACAAAGATCTATTTAGAGAAGCATATGAAACGAAAGAATAATGTGGGGACTTCATTTGCGGATATGTTGCAATGAATAAATTAGAGAAGTAAATAAAAAGAATTCATATTTAATTGAGATTTTTCCTTTTGTTTACAAAAATGAAAGTGAGAAATTGAAAAAAGATTCCTCAGATTTGCTTGTAATACGTTTTGTTTTTATGGTTAACGCAATAAGTATAGAGTTGATTTAAAGTTTATACAAGTAATTCAAAGAGTGTTTAACGTGATGTTGGTTTTTTCGTGATTTCAAGTACATAATATTTAGCCCATTTATTAAATATAGAAGGTCTTATACAGGGAGATGGTCCATACGGTAGCAGAGACAATGAGCATCGAGGATTTTATGGATGGTAACTATGGCGCTAAGAAAAAGAGGAGCTTGTTCAAAAAAGAAAGCAAAAAAATACGCACCCGTGGCGGCGCGAATAAGTATTGTGATCGGTAGTACTATTATATTCAGTGAAATTATGGATATTCCTCATGTATTTGCTGATGGTCATAATTTAGATGTGAATGAGGTATTTAAAGATATGCAATCAAACGACGGAAAGATAAAGAATTATATAGATGGCCAATTATACAATCGTATTGTAAATGCGTTTGAACCGGTTATATTCTTAATTAAAGTTGTGTCATATCCGATTGCATCCGTTATAGCGTTATGCGGAGGGATGTTCATTATGGTAGGTAGCCAGGAACAGGGATTCTCGCTAATAAGTCGTGCTGGGATTGGTTTACATAGTTGTGCAAATGATTCCGTTGTTTATGAGATTGCTAAGGCTATTTTGTCCTACCTAATGTAGGAATTTTTCATATAATAATAACCATTTATCGTTATTATCAGACAACATATCTTAACTCAACATTCGCAATAAAAAGTTTTATGTTTCTGAAATTGTAATATATTTACATATATGAAAATCGAAAGTATGATGAAGGTGCAAGCTATAAAACTATTAAAGGGGGATTTTTTATGTTAAAGAAACTAGCAATTGGAGCATTAGCAACTGGGATTATGTTGTCTGGAGCTGGCGGTGTGATGGCGGCAGAAAACACACCAGCTTTAAGTAAGGAAAAGGTTGCAGACTTAAATACTTTAAGTACTGCGTATACTACTGTTAATGTCAATGGGAGCACTGTTGAATTTGTTGTAAAAGGCTTAGAAAATCCATTCACTTCAAAGTATTATCAAAGAATAGCTTGGACAAATAGTTATTCGGATCCAAATAATTACAATACATTAGCAGTAGCATCTCGGCTGAACCCCTAAAAAAGATTGATAATTATTAATAAAGTTTGATAAGAATTCCCTTGAAAGATGGAGTGAAATTGAATATTCATTCCATTTTTTTATTGTTCATTATATCACTTTATGATATATTATTTTTAGATATATCATAAAGTGATATAAGAAGGTAGGGAGAAAATGAAATCATTAGAACAATTAACTGATTCTGTATTTTATATTATGGCAGGATTTACAAAGCCAAGACATGGCTATGCGGTGATGAGTTTGATTGAGGAGTTAACAAATGGGAAAGTAGTCATTGGCCCTGCATCACTATACACAATTATTAAAAAGTTAATAACCGAATCCTACATTGAATTATTTGATGATTCAGATTCGCGTAGGAAGGTATATGTTTTGACAGACAGAGGTAGAGAAGTGTTGGAACAAGATATTTTGAGACGTAAAATGATGCTTGATTTTGCTGAAAATGGATTAAAAGGGGAGAACTAAAATGGGGAAAACAAAATACATAATGTCAAATGGGATTGCTTTTTCAGAAGAACAAGATTTAAAAAAGTTAAGAAAATATGCTGCTAAAGGATGGATTGTGAAACGTTTTAAACGAATGGGGTATGAATTAGAAAAGGGCGTTTCTGAAGATACTATTTTTAGTCTTGATATAAGACCATTAGAAGAAAATGAATTAGAAGAATATATTGAAATGTTTGAACTTGCAGGTTGGGAATATGTTTGTTCAAGTTATTATGGTGTGCACCTATTTAAGGCCAAACCTGGTACAAAACCAATTTATACAGATAAAGAAACAAAACAGGAAAAAATAAAAATACTTAGACAACCAGTCATGTCAGCAGTTGTAATTAGTATGGCCATGTCGATTGTAAGTTATTTAGTTCATTCGGTAAGTTCAGGGGTATTAAGTACAACATTTTCGATAGTTTTCTTATTTTCCCTTGCCATTACCATTCCAATGTTAATGACATTAATGGCGACCTACTACCATTCGTTTCGAACAAAATAGTAGGGGTACCGCCAGCATTTCGGAAAAAACCACGCTAAGAGTATACAAGATTTTATACAGTTTTTCGACTAATCCAGTAATAAACAAGAAACCTAAAACCGCGCCATAATAGGAATGTATAAAAAGATGAATAGTTTTATAGAAAATAAAACAGGGGATTCCTTCTGAGATTAAGGTTTCCCCTTTTTCCTTGCTACTGATAATGATACGTTATGTTAACCGAGCATGTATATGATATACAGAGAGGAGTAGCTCTAATTAGTATGGAATACAACCTTAAAAACATCATTTACTCGGGAGGCTATGTATGGACAAAGAATATGAAGAAGCATTTGTCAAAAAATTTTTTTCTAAGAGATTACGTGACAGAGTTCTATTTGAATTATTTTCTCCTAAAAAAAGAAGAGATGCCTTATGGCGTTTAAATCATAACTACAACGTTGTCTTGAATGCAAAATATATCACAAGCATCACACAACGTATAGCTAACACCGACGAACTCCTACAATTATTAAAAAATTATGGTGCCGAGGATAGCTGTTATGTTATGTCCTTAAACGAAGATGTAGACGGTAGGCACTTGCCTTTACACATTGCGGTAGAAAAAATAGCTTTCTATGGTTTGTCTTCTATCATTTCATGTGTTCCAGACAAACTTGCATATTTTCAAGCTGAGCAAGATTACGGATCCCGTGAGAGATATCTTTTAAAAAGAAATTAAAAATGCTTGGAACATTTTTTTATAAATTGACTTCCGGTAACGAAAATTATGTAAATAAGCTGTCCATATGGACAGCTTATTGTATGTTTTTGCTTAGCGTGGGTTTTTTCCACAATGCTGGCGGTACCCCTAATAGATGTCCCTTGTTTATCCATATAATTAAGTACATCCAGTTTAGACTGAAGGGAATAGCTTGTATAGCGTTTTTCAAAAGCTTTTTCTCCTACTGCTTTATATTGCTTAACCCACTGTTGGATTACACTTGGATGAACCTTTATAGATCTCGCAAGTCTTTTCACTCCATCATTGCCATCTAAATATCTTCTTACCACCTCTACTTTTTCCTCTGGTGAAAATTTAACCATAAAAAGTACACCTCCAATTGTCTTTCGTGTCTAACAATTGGGGTGCACATCATAATTGGCCGGCTTTTTTTATTTCCTCTATTCAAAATCTATTTATTCATTTTACTTAAAGCTTTATCCATTTGACGTTCATTAGCTTGAGTAGCACTACTTGTTGCATTTTCTACACCACGGTAATTATATTTAGAGTTTTGCCAGAAATCAAAAGCAAAATCTTTTAAATTTTTATCTGATGCATTTTTATCAACAACTTGCGACTTGAAAAGGTTGTTTAACATGTATTCATGGTTAGATACATCTTTAATATAGTTTTTATCTTTATATTCTTTAATAATTTCGTCACCGAATTGTTTAACTTCATCTTTGGATGGTTTGTAACCTTGAGCATATTTGCTTACTTCATCAAACTTTTCAGTTGTAGATTTATCACTCGATGCAACTTCTTTAACCTTATTTCCCCAGTCAACTGTTTTAACCGTCTCTTTTGCGGCAGTGTCTTCTTTTTTAGGCTGTTCTTGTTCTGGTTGTTCTTGCGGTTTAGGTGTTTCTTGACTCGGCTGTGTAGTTTTTTGAAGTGACCTAGTTTGCTCTTTTTCATAGGAGTCCACTTTAGATTTTAACTCTTTGATTTGTGTTTTTAATTCTTGCTGTTCATTAAAGTGTTGATCGATAAGTTTATCCATATCTTTTTGTGAATACTTAGGTTTCATATCTTCTGATTTGGAATCCTTATAAATAGCTACGGAAGCAATGATAACTACTATTACAGCGATAATTCCAATGATTAGTTTTTTGTTCATTTATGTTCCTCCTAAAATACAATGTTATTATTATATAACAATTAAACAGTTATAGGTAGAAAAAAAGACACCCTAAGGTGCCTTTATCCGACTTGAACCACTTTAATTTTATATAAATATACACGTATTACCCCTTTGTTATACGTGTAAACACATCCTATAAAACAGAATCGTCTATATACACCAGATTGTTAGTTCACAAAAAATCAAGAGATTTGAGATCAATATGTTATGCCTTTCAAAAGAATCTGCTTTATAGAATGTATCCACAATTTATATTTTACTACATGTAATATTTATTTAGTGTAATTTTCACAAATATGCACAATTGCATAAAGTTGATAAAAAAATACAAGTATAATTTGGTATTGTGTAATAAAGACAAGGCCCACCTACGGAAATAGGTGGGCTTTTTTATTGGGTATTACTATCTCAGTGCACAAAAGGGAATTTGTATTTAAATAATAGCATATCCTTAAAGTTCTTTTCTTTATGCGGATTTCTATTTTATCACTCTAAACTTTGATGCTATTCCAAATCGTTCGAAAAATGGACAGAGATTTTCACATTACAACTTCACAGAGTAATTTAATCTCTTTTATTTGTTCAATATGACGTTGTTCATGCAAATATATCAGTTCTATCCATTGATCAAGATGTAATTCTCCCAGAGCAGGGTGTTTCACTGATTTTTTTGCTAATATGGATACATCTTTTATTGTACTAAGAAAAGTCATCAATTTTTTTCTCGAATCGTTTAACAAATCAATCATTTGGTGAACTTCAAATGCTTCTAAGCTTGGTTCAAGAAATTCTGGAGCTGTAAATTTTTTCGTTCTATCTAATAATATAGAATGAATTTCTTGACGCTCTTTTTGGGTACTATCAATCTCTTTTAATCCAGATGAAATAACTTTTATAGCCCTTTCATCTAATAAGACTAAGTGATGACAAACTTGTGCTATACTCCATTTATTCTTATCTGGCTTACTATTGAATTGAGCGTCACTCAATAAAGTAATCTCCTCTAATAGGTAATTTCTCGTTTCATAAAACTCATCATTTACAAATTTATTCATGAGATTTCTCCCTTCACCTGAAAGTACATACTTAGATACCTATTCTGTATATATTCTCTACAATACAAAATTTTCCCTTCAACACTCTATGTTAAGGTGGGTAGTAACAGCTACCCTGTCACCACCACTATTTATTGGTTCAATAGGTCGTAGCTTGAAAATAAAAGTAAGCCTATGACCTATTTTTACACGTATCTCGGCTGTACCCCATATCCACAAAGCGGGAATGGTTATCAGGCATATGGATATGAATCATTAAATAATGTTAAACAAAAAATTGGCTCTGGTCAGACGGTCTATGGTTTCACCCTAGCAAATAATGGAACCTGGTATCCGGCTGGACAAGCTATAATTAACTATTAAGATTTAAAACAAAGAGGAGTCCTAGTGGGCTCCTTTTTTTACTTGTAGAAATTTCTGAACCATCATGAAATGCTGTCACTAGGGGGTGTCGTGACGTTATGACGGATGAAATAGTGTATTCCGCTAGTGGAGTATACAAACGACTAGGAATAAGTGATATCTTGTAAAATAATGATAAAATATAAGCCAATATGTTAATGAGGTGTATAAATTGAGGAATGAACATAAATCAACTATGGTCATAGATGTAAGCAACATTTATAATGCAAAAGAAATGCATTTACTTTTTAAAGAGAAGCTTGAGTTTCCTGATTTTCATGGGGAAAATTGGAATGCCTTTTAGGATTGTATTACAGGGTCTGTGTTTCCTTTGCCAAACAAAATGATCTTCGAAGGATGATCAAAGTTAGAAAAAAGTTACCGATAGATACAAAAATAATGAAAGAGTGCCTTCTTGATTATAATAAAGAGAATAGAAAGAATTCTGAATGGAAAAGTAAATTCTTATTTAATTAAATAATAGGAAAAATTTATGATGGGACTAAGAAACTTAATAGTCGGTTCAACTTCAACCGTTATAGCGTTATGCGGTGGTTTGTTCATTATGGTTGGTAGTCAGGAACAAGGATTCTCGCTAATAAGTCAAATGGGAATTGTTTATATTGTAGTTCAAATGATTCTGTTGTTTAGGAAATTGCTTGTTAAAATCAATAAATCGCTATAAAATATTTTTATAGTGGAAAATGGGAAACAGAAAGTGTATGGAGGAAACTAGAATGAAAAAAGTCATTTCGGATAACTTTGCATCTTTCTTTTGTATAGGCTTATTATTATGTTTGTCGATTGATTATAATAATATATCAATCATGGGCTATATCTTTATTGCAACAAGTATATTTGCATTTATAACATTCTTGATTAATCTAGCTTTAACTTATCAGTTAGAGAAAAGAGAAAAAGAAAGTATATAGTTAAGTTGAAAAGGCCTGTACAGGTCTTTTTTTTATTTGCAGGAATTTCTTTGCCATCATGGAATACTCTCACTAGGAGGTGTTGTGACGTTATGACGGACGAAATTGTTTATTCTGCTAGTGAAGTATACAAACGACTAGGAATTTCCGATAGCACCCTTAGAAAGTACATGGAAGTATTACAGCGCGAGGGATTCGCTGTAAAGAAAGATAATCGTGGCAGACGCCAATACACAGAAAATGACATTATGGTGATTGAGAAATTAATTGAACTTAGTAAGCATGACGGTATGACGCTAGAAAAGGCAGCAAAGATGATTGCGCAGCAAATAGAGAAAGTTAATCCGGATTTGATTCAAGAAGAGGCTGAGGAAACGGACTTAGTGCCATTCCACATTAAACAGCAATTACAGGAACAGTATAGCGTTATGGCGCAAGAAATGAATCAGAATATGTTAGCAATGGAGAGACGATTAAGTGAGCAGGCAAAGCAAAGTAATGAGGAAATCAAAGCGAGCGTTGAAGCGCATAATGAGCGAGTGGAAAAACGATTGGAAGCGCGAGACGAGACGCTTATGAAGACACTACGTGAGATGCAGGAAACGAAGAGGTTAATGCAAGATTTTCGGGATGAGATTGCTGCAGCGAAAGAGAAGAAGCCGTGGTGGAAGTTCTGGTGAGAATAAGGAGGTTCCCTTGTGAGAGTAGGGTTCCTCTTTGTCCTTGCTACCGATAATGATGAGCTTTGTTAAACCCACTTTAAATAAAACATTAGGGGGAATGTACTTATGTCTAATGAAGTTGTGCCTTTCACAGTAAGACTAGCTGCTCCAGAAGATTTTTGGGATATATCAAATATAAGCAAGCAAGTTCAACAGTTGCATATAGAGGGAAGGCCAGATATTTACTCTGATACTTCAGCTTCTTTGGATCACAATGCATACGAAGAGTGGCTTACTGATAAAACCATAGAGATATTTGTAGTAGAGGACAATAATAAAGAGATTCTTGCTTACATAATCTTAGATATTAAAGAACCATCTGAAAATCCAAAGTTAGTTGAGCGAAAAGTACTCTTTATCCGCAATATTGGTGTAAGCGAAATATGTCAAGGAACAGGAATAGGAAAAATATTAGTACAAAAAGCATTTGAGTATGCTAAAGAAATACAAGCAACAAGTGTAGAATTAAATGTTTTAGAATTTAACAAGAAGGCTATACAATTCTATGAAAAACTTGGATTTAAAACACAGAGTCGCCAAATGGAATTTGTGTTACCGGATGCTTAAAACTATTTCCTATATCGATAATTGTGTAAATGAGTTAGTGGAGAAACCATTGGAAGTACGGGATGAGACGCTTATGAAAAACATTACGTGAGATGCAGGAATTTCGGGATGAGGTTGCTGCTGTGAGAGAGAAGAAAAAGCCGTGGTGGAAGTTCTGGTGAATATAGAAATATGAAAAGACCCTACATGTAGGGCTTATTTTTTTATAGAAACTATGTCGTCTAGAGTGCTCTGCTCATGTGCATCCAATTTATTAGCAATGTAGTAATCTAATATTTCATCAATAAGCTCATAATTTTTCATGTCTTTCATTGTACAAATGGTTTTTATTTGATTAAGTGTTTCAGGCGATACTTTTATATTTTTTCTGTCTGCTGCTGATAAGGAATTCTTTTTCTTTGTTGCATGATTAACTTGAATAGATGCCACAGTCACCAAGTATTGTTTATACAAATTGACCACTCCTATTTAAAAAGTTTTATTTATCTTCTAACATTTCATAAAGACGCTTGTACATATCTCTATATGCTTTAGAATGTCTGTTTTGTAGATTGGCATCTATGTAACTTTCAACAAGCATATCAATGATATTGTTAATTGATGTTTTTTCCATAGCTTCTTGTTCTTGGATAAATGGTTTAAGGGTATTTAGCTTTAGCAAAACAGCAGGTGAAATTTTAGCTGTTTTAGATGGAACTAAACGTTGATCTGGTTTCTCTGGTGTCTGTATTTCCTTTTCCGTGTTAACAGGATTAAGTTGGTCAGTTAAATCTGAAGCCTCGGTAATAGGTGTTACGGTTACTACAAAAGATTTACTTTTATTTTCCAAAGATACCACTCCTAGTTAGCATTCCATTAAATGTCTGTTAAAATCGTAAATTTCCTTTGTTGTTCAGGGGTCAGTTCATTATCTACATAATGATTTATTAGTAAACCGATGATTTCGTGAGTAAATTTCGTGTTGGTAATTTTCATTAGTGCTTCAAGTTCTTCTTTGGATTGTTTAGGGATTTTAATACTACCCTGTTGGTTTTTAAAACTCTTTTTCTCAGGTGTTTGCAATGTCATTTCTGTATTCGAAGCTGAATCGTCAGTGATAGGTGTAACGGTTACTACAAATGAATTGTTCTTATTATCCAAAGGTACCACCTCTATTTATAAATTTATAATCTTATACTTTTATAAATTTATAAAAGTATAAATTTATAAAAGTATAAATTCGTTTATTTAGATAGGAATAAAGTTTAACTTCATTCCTATTCTCGACTTTTCTTCACTTCAAGCACTTGTTTTACAGCGTTTTTTACTAACTTTTGCTTTGGTGCAGGTAATGAAGCAACTTTTTCTTCGATTAACATATTTATAACTTCATAAATTTTCATATCTTCAATTGTAGCCAGGGTAGATATTGCCGTATGTGTTTCTAATGAGACACGGAAAGATTTAGGTAACTCTTTCGTAGTAAGTTTTCTTTTAGGTTTTTCAAAGAGTTTATCATCGTCAGGAAAACTACGTTCCTGATTTTCTTTGCTTTCTGGTGTGAAGGTTACTGACCCTTCAGTTTTCTTTCTTCTCATTCCAAGTTGTTCTTTATCTATATTCAATTTGTTATCCATTTACTGTTGTCATTCCTTCCAAAATCTCGATTCTTTTTTCGACTTCACCAGCAATATTTTGGTATACAGTATGAACGTTTTTATCATGAACATCTTTCAGATTGTAAGTGATTCCTGTTCTATCAAATCTCTTTAAACGTGCCATCTGTTTAATGATGTTACTGAATACATTGGCCTTGCCAAAAATCTCTTCTGCTTCTTGAAGAATATCTTTATCGATTTCATTCCCATTTTGCATTAGTACAGGTAATGCCCCGATAATTTCTAATGGTAAATTGTAATCATCTGCTAATGAAAATACATGTTCAACGTATTTTTGAGCACCCTTTAATGATCTTTCTTGCGTTTGTAAAATAACCATTACATAGTCACTAGCGACTAAGGCACTATCTGCAAATTTATTTAATTGTGGTGGCACGTCAATAAAAATGTAATCATAATTTTCTTTGATTGTACTTAACTGTTTTGCAAAATATGTATCTTGCGAGAAGTCATCCTCAAAGTTTCTAAATAGGAATTTTTCATACGTTTGTAAATCCTCGTAAGAAGGAAGTAAGTCCAAGTTAGGTAGTACATTAATCAGTGCGCTTTGTAAGTTCGCGTCTATAAGAGCCATAGCTAATGTTCTTTTAAATTCCGGTTCAATCGAATGTACTTTTTTCATTGTGTTAAATAGTAAATCAGTCGCATTTGCTTGTGGATCTAAATCTACTAATAAAGTTTTCTTTCCTTGTTTTGCGAATGTATAAGCTAACATTACAGCGTTGGTAGTCTTTCCAACCCCACCTTTGAAGTTACCAGTTGTGATAACCTTGCACATTTTCCGTCACCTCGTAAAAAAAAATTTTTTTATACTTTTATAAATTTATAATTTAATTTTATAACACAACATACCTGCGGTAAAGTATAATTTTATACTTTTATACTTTTATAAAAAAATTAATATTAATCTGTAAAAGGATGATAGTTTTTAAAAACCATTTTTTAAAAGCCGTATTTTAAAGCTTTATTAGCGTATTTTTTATAAAAGTATAATTTTATACTTTTATATTTTTATAAAAGTATAAAAAAATCATCATTCTTTTTTTTGAAAAATAGTTTTTTATAAAAGTATAAATTTATAAAAGTATAAAAATGAAATTAGAATTTTAGATAGAGGGGAATGTCACAGGCTTATAGGGGTATTTACAAAGAAAAAAGCTTGTTGTAACGTAATAAACAACAAGTACCATTCTACAAAACAAAACATAATTTGATATTTTACATAAATGAAGATCAAGAGGATCTATAGAGCAAAATTAAAAACAATTGAATATGAACACAAAACAAAAAGCCACTCCCATATGCTAACGGCTACCAACCTTTAGCGGGAATGACTTATCTAGCTAGTGTACCACCACTTGGCTAGAAACGAACTGTATTAACCCACAGTATTTACGTTTAAGTAGTGTACCACCACTAACCTTAAACAACTATGCCTTTTCACGAGGCTTCTTTGATATACCCATTTTATCTATTGTTTGGATAAATATCAACTAGTAAATACTAGTTTTGATTATTTTGTATTCCAAAAGATATATAGCGGGCATCTCTAAACCTAGAAGTCTTGTGGATCTACAGGTCATTTAGAAATTTGGAGATGCCTTTTTGTTTTTTGTTCGCGTGGAATTGCCTGATACCACGTAAATAAAAACTGATAAGCCGTAATTCCGTGCTGCATACATCTATTTAGCGGGAACGTGTTACGGCGTGGCTGGCTGTTGGTCGTGCAGGGGGTACAGAGTATACGCCTACAAAAACAGCACCCCTCATTGGAATCCTGTTCTTCTGGTGAGGGAGGGCGAGAACTTGCCCAGGGACGATTCTCTAAAAGGTTCGGGTGGTTATCGTTAGCATTACGGTGCTAGGGAGTACATTCAGTTTGTCGTGTAGGGACGATATTACAAGGACAAGCCATAGTAAAAGGATGTATGCGGTGAAAATCGCTGAGTGAACAGGGTCTATACATACGGATACCTTATAAGTGACCGCATGGCGAAAACAAAGACGCTTATCCATCTATTTTGATTGATTACTTTTTTTGTGATCTTTCAAAGTAGGGGATAAATCTGCCTTCCAGCCGTATTCCTTAATCATTCCCACATGATAAAAATCCTCAAGACCTTCAGTCAAGTTTAATTACGAAGAAAAGATGAAAAACATGGGATTGTTTAAAATCTGGGGGGAACTACTCACTAAGATAGAGGAATAAATAATGGATTTACTACTTACTTGGTTAGATGATAAGGGGATGGGTGTTAGAATAGGCCTTATTGCAGAATTAGGTTTTATCAATCAGATATAGTACGTGAAATTTTTAATGTAGAGATATAACGATGATCAGGAGTTTCTGTTATAATCAATTGAGCACAAGTGCAAAATCACATGGAACTCACCTACGGAAATAGGTGGGTTATTTTATATTGGTGAGTTAATACAAGTATGATAGAATAAGAACAACTGTATATTGTAGGGTGGGAGGTTACGACTGTCCTTTTCTCATTTGATGGGGAAAGGAGGTGTAGCCAATGGATCTATTTCTTCAAATAGTATTAGAGGTAATTAAGACGATTGTACGAGAACTTGTGGTTTTCGTAGTTAAGAAGATTACTTCTAAAAAACAGAAGAAGACCACCCGTAAGCCGGCAAAGCGTGGGCGGTCTTCTAAATCTAAAAAGTAGTATTTAGTTGCAACCACTCACCTTGCGGTAGCAGTTACTTGAAGAGATGTTGACGCATCTCTTCTTTTATTATATACGTACAGAAACATTGAAATACCTTTAAGGAAATTATAACAAATAGAAAAACAAAAGAAAAGCCCACTGAATTTCCGTAATAGTGGGTTGTTAGTTGGGTATTTCTATCTCAATGCACAAAAGGGAATTTCTATTAAAATTATAGCATGCATTTATAACTCTTATATTGAGAAAAAGAAAAGACACCCATATTAGAGTGTCTTTTCCAATAGTTTTTTAGCAGAAGCAACTGCATCCGATAATGATTAACAGTATAAAGAGTACAACGAGTAAAGCAAAACCTCCAGAAAAACCGCAGCCTTCGCCGCAACTACCACCATAGCCCATAATAATAGAACCTCCTTTAATAAAAGGAAAAAACAAGGGTGTACGCATGTTTTTAACGGATTTAATATACCTTATGTTTTTAGGCATTAATTGAGCAGGTCCTTTCAAAAATAAAGAAAAGACACCCTAAGGTGCCTTTCTCCGACATGAACCACTTTAATTTTAATAATATGTATTGGACGCTAATCCAAAGATAATTCTAACATGCTTTCATATAAATGAAAGCGGATTCTTTAACTTAATTAATTACTTTGTCCATAACTTCTTTATATTTGTTAAATTGAGCATCTTCCATATCACCATTCATTTGTATAAGGAAGTTACCTTTTGCGTAAGTATGAGAGAATAGCATTTGATTACCATTACCTAAATCATCATAGTATTTCTTAGCTTTTTCAAGATCTTCTTTGTTTTTAAACTCAAATATTCTACCACCACTATCTTCACCTAATGCTGGAACAAGAATGCGCTTTGCTTCTTTTCTAGTATTTCCAAATTCTTTTTCTGGTAGGTCACTAGGATTGTCAGCTTCTAATCCTGCAGCTTTAAATTCTTCAATTACCTTACCAACCGTGAGATTACTTGTCATTGATTTAACGCTGTCACAAGCGGATAAACCAAATAATAATAGAGCCCCAATAAGTAATACTGCTAATCTTTTAAACATAGTTGTTCATTCCTCCTAATGTAAATAAATCCGTAAATATAATAACAAATTATTCATCTTTATATTGTCGAATGGAAATAAAAAAGAGAGCTGGAGCCTTCAAGGAGGTATGGAAATAATTATGAGCTTCAAGGGCCATCTTGGAATTCAATACCACAATTCATTTTTGGGAAGTGTATTTGAGAACCTTTTATTTTTGGATTATAAGAGTGCTCTCACATTTACGACAAGCAATCTTCTCTTCCTCAAAAATGAATAAATTCTCAGCATCACATTCTGGGCATACAACTGCAAATGGTGTTTTTATATTTTTATAGCATAGGAAAGACATGGCTGCCAGGAATAGAGCAGGTATAACAAGCATCATAAGTAAGAATAGACCTGCAAAAACGCCTGCAATTATGGAAAGTGGTTTCATTAGTTTTCTACCCACGGAGTTTACTTGATTATCCTTCTTACGAAAAGCAGTAACAAGGTAAGTTTTGGTTTCTCTTAACGGCTCAAATGCATTTACCGTATTGTAATCTTGTTCATTCATAGTGGGATAGGAAGTGTTTGGTCCTTGATACCCTCGTTGTATATAATAGTTGTTTGACTCAGCTATTTGTGGTGTATACGAGATTCCAGTTCCAGGTATATAAGTTGTTGTTCTTGATTCAGGTGGAATGGAGTTCCCTCCCGTACCTGTGTATGTAAAGTTAATTTTCACACCCGGGGAAACTGGGATAATTCTACGAAACTTATAACCCATAATATTGTATCCTCTCCATCTAATTAATAGAATTCTTTACTAATTATAACAAATTTTTAATTTAATATTAATATATTAAATTAAATCAAATTAATAAAAAAGAGTAATATTGGAGTTTGCTAATTTAAGATGTTTTAGGAGTCCTTTTTTACATAAAAAAGACACCCAAAGGTGCCTGCCTCCGCCTTGGACTATCCTGTATTAATGCCGTTTCGATTAATACATTAAATTATAAAAATAATTTGTTATACCTCCATGTACCCTAGCTGATATAATGTATAAGGCAATTATTGGTTAATTAATAACGCACATATAGTAGGGAGGTACATAAGTAATGATAGATTTAATCAGTGGATTAATTGAAATAGTTTTTGGTTTTTTTGCATTCATTTTAGCTTTATTTGCTTATCTCTTTTCAACAGGAGAAGAAAAGAGACAAGCAAAAGAGGATTTAAAAGAGCTTTCTAAATCTTTTCTCATCCCCTTTGTTGTGGTATTTGGAATTGCAAGTATATTTTTTATTAATATGATTAATGATATTGACAATAAACCGCCTTCGAGAGACGATGGCGATCCTTTAGGATGTGCTCATTATGGTGGAGAATGGGACACTGGTGGCCTTTTTGGGGAAGCCAAATGTATTTATAATAAAACCGATGAATCGGATTATAAATAATATGCATAAAGAAAAGGCGCCCAGATAAGGGTGCCTTTTCCAATAGTTTTTTTAGCAGAAGCAAGAAGCTCCGACAATTATTAATAAGATAAATAATACAACTAATAAAGCAAATCCTCCTGCAAAGCCACAGCCGCCACCGCAGCTACCACCAAAGCCCATAATAATTCCTCCTTTAAATAGTAGGAGAAAAATAAGGAGTCACTCATGTATCTTAATGGATTCAAATTACTTTATGTTTTTATGGATTAAATGAGCATGGCCTTATGAAAATAAAAAAAAGGCGCCATAAAGCGCCTCCCATTTGGGTAAATAAGAAGTAAGGTTTCTAAGATAACTGAAAAAATAGAACAGGTGCTTAGATTTTATCACAATTTTTTTCTGAATGAACATGCATTATTACATATCATAACAAATCCCTCTATTTTCCATTTGATAAAATCAAATCCAAATATTGTCAATATTTAAATAAATATTTATACAAATTCAAAATATTTACAAAAATAAGAAAAGTTATACATTTAAGGTGCAAGTTATAAAAAACTATTAAAGGGGGATTTATTATGTTCAAGAAATTAGTAGTTGGAGCATTAGCAGCTGGCATCGCATTAACAGGGGGGATCGGGGCCGCTTCAGCAAGTACAGAAAATGGATCTAATACACCAAGTTCTGTAAAACAATTAGCAGGATGCTATCCAAAAGAAAATGGTAAGTATGTAAGAGAATTGAAAAATCCTAACAAGATTTTTGCTAATACTTTTACTGAACCAGCTTGTGGCGGGACAGTGTATTGGTATTTAAAAGAAATCAAATGGACACATGAATATGGTGGGACATATATCGCCAAGTATGAGGGTTGGATTCAATAGTATGTGTATTAAAAAAAAGACACTCTTTTAGGTGTCTTTTTTTTAATACTTTCCATAAAGAAAAGACACCCTAAGATGCCTTTCTACTCTGTAACAAATTTAAACACGTAGTACATAAAAAATAAACAAGATAGATATGCTAGTCTGCCAGCAATCGATTCTTTCATAAATTTCATAAGTATGAATTTGACAATCAATGCTAAGAAAAATAAAAGCCTTGCTACATATGAAGTGTAGCAAGGCTTTTTTTATTGTTCAATTCTTGTTCTACTACTATTTTTGTTAGCTAATGCTTTAATTATTTTAATAGTCTTTTGTTTAATTCCCACAATGCTGTTTTTTCACTATCCCATTTCAAAAGCGTTACTGCTTCCTCAAAGCATAACCATTTATAATTGAATTGTTCTTTAGACAATGATATGTTTTTTGTAGTGACTTTAACTCCAAAAGAAAATTCTTTTATTAGATAAATCTCTTCTCACTAAAGGAATCCTCTAGTTATTTATGCTTTTTTTCTATTTCTAAGCCAATTGTGAATACAATTTTCACTAATATTAATGCTACACTACCCCAGAAAAGCCAATCGAAAGTTTCACCTTTCCCTATAATCAGATTTACTTTCGCTGCTGTTGTGAGTAAACCTGTGATAATAGGTATTTCAAAAATAAGAATTGACCATATAATTCTGGTTAGGTTATCTTTCAAATAATGCGGCTTAATTAAATCTTTTACTAATATAGTGAAAGTAGAATATACTAATGCTGAATAGTACATTAAAAACGCCACTATTCGATTAAGCAGATCATTATTTGGAGAATTATGTGTACTTATTATACATAACAATTGAATGATAAATATTATAATCGGAAGCTTATATGCTTTCAGGTAATTGTAATTTTTATCAAAAGTTTCAAACTTTCCATTTTTATTTTTTACTGTATATTCCCAGCCATTATAAAAACCATCTATAGCACTTATTTTGTCGTTATATTTCATAATATAACGACTTTCGAGCTTCTTATTATGATAATAAAGAAGGGTTATCTCATATTTCAATATATTTTTGGGATCAACATTTTGAAGAAAACCTTCCTCTTTCAAATATTTCAAGGCTGTTGTAGTGATATTCTCCATTTTAATTTTATTTATCATTATATATTTAAAACGTTCCGCAATTTCCTTAGTTTCTTTATTCCATACAAGTAAGTGCCACCCATTTTCATGTTCCTCTTCATAGTCAGTAAAACTATCCTTCTTGCAATTCATTATGATCTCACTTTCTATATATTATTAATTATTATATAACTACTAAAAAAATAAACCTTCCAATGCCAATAAAAATATTAAACCAGAAAATACTTTGAAAAAGGGCTTCTCATATTCGTTTATAAGAGTCCTTTTAGATTTACCTAATGGGAAATGTATCTAAAGGTGTTAGACACCTACAAATAAAAGTATAAGCCTCTTATAATTCATCTTTATAAAAATTAGTAAAATATCATCCTTAATTACTGGAATTTAAAACAAATGAATTAACAGTTTTTATATTTTTAAGCAGTATGTATACACTAATAAAGACAGAATGCGTCAACATCCTGTCCAAGTAACTGCTACCGCAAGGTGGTCGGTTGCTAAATTAAAATATCATTTTTAGAACCTCCCTTTCGCTTTCATGCATTTTTAGGGGGGCTTTTCTGTTTATTACTGCCGATTTTTTTGACTAGCTTATTTGCATAAGCTGTAAAAAATCCATGTAAAGTCACATCCTTTCTCCCTTGAATAAGAGAAAGGATAGCAACTCGATCGCCTCACAATATACAATTATTTATTTATATTTACCATTTGCTACCCTTCATTTGCTATTAAATTTTCTATTTTAAGTAAAATTTAATAGAGGAATAAAAAGAAACCTTCTCTACCTTATAACAAACAAAAATAGTATCAGAGCCATTATAAAATTAAAATACCCCTTGCCTCTCTACTTATTGGATACTATTTACGTACCAGGATTCTTCTGGTGAATCGTAACAAGATGGCTTACTATATGACTTTTGTTTTTCATTCCATTGCAACTTAACATCTACCCAATGTCCTCTAGGATATACCAATAAAATGCCTGGTTCATACTTTTCTACCCATTTAATTTTATTTACTAATTGATTTTGTTTCATTAAATGCGTATAAAAAACATTTTGGAACATTGTATGATAAATAGAAGTCGCAATATGTTCTATATCATTCGTGATTGCGTCTACACCAGTCATGACAACTGTCGCAAGTAAACCTTCTTGTAGATCATCCTCTCTACCCACGTGCATTTCTACATCACAATAATATACTTTTACTTCATTATCCTTATTAGGTACTAAATCATGCTTTAAATAAGGTATTTTGAACTTATAAATCCCTGAATGAAATCTAATTGCTTCTTCCATGTTTGATTGATTTAACCAATTCACAAAATCGCTCCTTTCTATAATTTTCAAAAATACTTATCTATATAATATTAATATAATATAAAGATTTATAATAATATATAAAATGGCCGCCAATACTTTTTTCATTGCTATATAAATCCCAACGCAATGAAAGAAGTATAAATATCTTATTTAAAGTTCACGATTTACTTTTATACTTTTACACTTTTATACTTGTATAAAAGTGTAAAAGTAAATCATTATCTTATTATAGCTTCTTCTACCTAACTTGAAAGCAGGTATTCTATGAATCATAGAGAACAACAACAATCTACTAAAATAGAGGAATACACTAGGGAGAACTAGTAAAAACCAAATGAATACGTATTGTGTTATACAAAAATAATTAATGTTTTAACAGCGGATCACATAGATTCTCTAAAGAAAAGTGGTTGGTTATTAACTTTTCTATTCAGATATGATGGTCTATTTTGGAAAAGATGGGATTATTGGTTTAATATTATTTACGATTGCACAATAGAGCATTCAAACATCATAAAACCTCATATTAGGAAAAAATGAGGAGCTAAACTAACTTTATTAAAATAACTATGAAATCCAGCGAGTGTAAGGATTGCTTATAAATTTATAAAACAATTTATGAATATTTATTATTTACTGAATATTTATTATTGACAAAAAATTACTGTTTATATAAACTTAAAAATGTAATTATATTCATAAGGAGGAAAAATAATGAAAAACATTATGAGAGAACTAAAAATGGAAGAGTTAGAAAAACATAAAGGTGGCATTGATATTATCCAAAATGGCAATGCATATGACGGTAGTGCAAATCTTTCCTGTAAAGAATTGTACAGCTGTTGGAAGTTTGGTGCATGTGGCGGTATGGATGCTTATCAAGCTTATGTTGCATATGCGAGACACTGCTAATAAATTAAATATTTAGATTTTACATTTGTAAGTAGAAAAATTTCATCTTTAAAGATGAAATTTTTTTACTTGCAACATTTTATACTAATCTATCTAATCAAAGCTACTATATTATGATAAGTTTTTAAATAATTTAAATTTAAGGTGATATGTGTATGAAATATGTACATACGAAACAACAAGAGGAATATGATTGTGGAATTGCTTGTGTATCATCAATACTAAAATATTATAATTTACAATATGGTATAAATTATCTTAGAGATTTAGTTGTTACAAAAAATGGCTATAGTTTAAAAGACCTAATATCACTATTTAATCATTTCAAACAATTTTCATGTAAGGCCATTGAGGTAGATAAAAACTATATAGAAGAAGTTTTTTACGACCTTAAAATGCCATGTATTGCTTTAGTTAATCGTGGAGAAGAGGGAGATTATGAAGGGCATTATATTATTATCTATAAGAAACAGAAAAATAAATTAATAATAAGTGATCCTGTAAATGAGAAGATAAGTACAATATCTATCAATGAATTCAAGAAAGAATTTACAGGGATTCTTCTCTTAATTACTAAAAAAAATAATGATGAATTTTTTGCCCAAAGTATAAATTATTCAAAACAAATGTTTAAGGAACTAATAAAAGGTAATAAATTTACTATAGTCTCAGTATTATTATTATCGTCCTTATTTGTTCTTCTTTCCATAGGTAATTCTTATTTCTTTAAAATTTTAACTGATTTTGTTATTCCGTATCATTATGATCATTTTTTAGTGCAATTCACTTTAACTTTTTTAGGTATTAATTTGTTAAATAATCTATTTGATTACGCTCGAATTTATGTAACCAATAGAGCTGCAATTAAATTAGATAAATCTATTTCAACACAGTATTTAGAAAAGATAATCCAATTGCCGTTAGTCTTTTTTGAAAATAGAGAAAGTGGAGATATTATTTCAAGATTTAATGATACATCGTATATTAGGAATTTAGTAAATGTGGCTTTTATATCACTAATATTAAATTCGGTAATTCTATTAGGAATAGGAATCGTTCTTTATATGATTAATAAAATGTTATTCCTTATAGTACTTTGTTTATCATTAATTCTAATATCATTAACAATTATATATTATGATATTTTGAAGAAGAGAAATAGAAATTTAATGTCTGCACGATCATATACTCAATCTTTTCTAATTCAATTTATAAAAAATATGACTAGTGTATATTCATTAAATAAAAAAGAGTACTTTCTTAACTCATTCCATAAAGTATTTAGTAAACAATTAGATTCGACAAGGAAAGAAGCATATTCACTTACTAATAGTAATGGACTGAAAAAGTTAGTACAAACTACTTTTTCTATAATCATCTTGTTTGTGGGAGCGAAACAGATTATGTCTGACTCTATGACATTAGGTGATTTTTTATTTGTAAATTCTCTTATGATGTTTTTCATGAGCTCTTTAGGTGGATTAATTGAGATACAAGGAGAAATACAAAAGGCCCTGGTTGCAAAGGATAGATTTTTAGATATTATGAATTATCCTGTATTAAAAGAAACCAATGAAAAAAAAATAGCTAGCGTAGAAGAGATAAAAATTAAAAATTTATCTTTTCATATTAATGATCAATGTATTATCAAGGATATTAATGTTACCTTACATAAAAATGAGAAAATAATATTGGTAGGGGAGAGCGGTTCAGGAAAAACAACATTTTCAAGGTTATTAAATAAATTGTACCCTGTCAGTGATTCACAAATTTTTATAAATGGTATGGATATTAATGGTGTTAGTAGCAAAGAGTTGAGAAATGAGATTATATATTTAAATGAAACCCCTTTTCTTTTTAAAGATAGTATAAGAGAAAACTTAAGTATGGGGGAGGATTTTACAGAGGATGAGATTATAGAAGCTTGTAAAATAGCACAAATATATGATGTTATTAATTCTTTATCTAATCAATTCAATTTTGTTATAAATGAAAGTATGTCAAATTTATCTACAGGACAGAAACAAAGGCTTTGCTTGGCTAGGGCTATTCTCCAAAAACCAAGTGTTCTTATTTTAGATGAATCACTTAGTAACGTGGATCTAAATACTTTTAAAAATATTTATGATAGTCTATTAGATTTAAATGTAATATTAATTTTTATTACCCATAATCCTGAGTTTTTGACTGAATATGATAGAAAATTAGTGTTCGTAGAAAAATCGATTATCGAAATGGAAAAACGTAATGAGAAGATGAGATTAGAGGTGACAAGATGACAAAAAAAGTTTTTTTGGCTTCTTTGGTAATTATATTAAGTGTTTGTATAGTATTTTTTGTGTCCAATTCAAAGAGTTTAGATACACCTAATTATACAAATATAACCATGAAAGAGCTACAGAAAAAGATAGATTCTAAGGATAATTTTAAAGTTTATGTATATAAAACAAGCTGTTCAGCTTGTCAGACTATGAAGCCAATAATGAATGAAGTTATTAGAGAGGAAAAAATAGATATTCTGGCTTTTAATATAGAATCAGAGTCAAGTATTGATTTTTCATTTTTGGAAGGACAAAATGTAGATAAAACACCCACATTACTTCAATATAAAAGCGGGGAAGAGGTAGCACGTTTAGAAGGACTCCAATCTAAACAAGAATTAAAAAAATTTATGAAACAATAGTTGTTTGTTTTTATATTTAGAGGTGAGAATGTAATGATATATATTTCTTTCTTTGTATCATTTATTGCTACTATAGGAAGTTTATATTTTAGTGAAATAAAAGGATTTATTCCATGTGAATTATGTTGGTATCAAAGAATATTTATGTATCCCATTCCATTATTAATTTTGATATCAATAATTAATAATGATAATAGTATAAAATATTATTTGCGATATTTTTCTTTGATTGGTATTTTTATATCTTTATATCATAATGTTATTCAAATTAATCAAACACATAGTTTATTTTGTGGTATTACTAGTAATTGCTTAACTGTGTATGAGAAATATTTTGGCTTTGTAACTATTCCACTCATGTCTTTAATAGCATTTTGTTTAATTTTTATATTATCTTTTTTTATAAAGATAGAAGAGAAATCGGTAGCAGAAAGTGTAAATTAAATTTGGTTCTGGTGCAAAAATAGTATAAAAGATAATAAAGCCAATAGATTCTTAATGGAATCATCTCTTATGCTGCAAGTCCAAATAATTGATGAATGAATGCTTTTTGATTTTGGACAGACTGATCCCGTAAATCAACCTGTTCTTTTTTAATCATATGTATGGCTTCTACTCCAGAAAGAATGGATGTAGTGTGTCAAAACATTTGAGTCCTAGCATAGAACAAAATCATCACTTCTTTATAAAGCGATGGTTTTGTTCTACTATGTTATTCGAGTAGTTTTGTTGTCTAAGTCGCATACCACCAGGTATGCTTTTTCTTTTTCAATTGTTCAATTAAAGTAAAAAACGAAGTTAAATTTTACACTTTTATACTTTTGTAAAAGTGTAAAAGTGTATACTGATATAAACAAAAGGGATGTAATGCAAACAATGTTAATCAGTATAAAATTAAATCTGTTTTCCAAAAAATTTCTTTAGTAAACTTAATTTAAAAATGATGTACTTATAATTAATTTTAAGTAAAAAACTGCATTAATACTCGTATATATCAAAAGAATACAGAGCCTAAATACTTTCAAAATGGAACAATAAAAAATTTTCACGTGAAATTAAATTTATATAATTATAGCTTGATAAGGATGTTTGGTATCAACCCTTGTCGATCTAAAAATCCCACAAATATATTGTAATATCTTGTAAAAATTATATAAATTGGATAAAATGATGATTGTAAATACTATATTTACCAATTTATATACTATATTTACCAATAGTTATGTTTGGAGGAAAATACATGATGAAAAATTGTAGTTTGCAATAATCAAGTAAAAATCTATTATTAATTATTTCAGAAGCTTTTTAGAGAATTCCTAAATAAGTGATACTTATACTAATTAACCAAATGGTTTAGCTTTTTTTAATTTAATAACACTTAAAACAGAAACTCAAGTAACTAATGCATAGAGTTCTTCAATTATAAAAATTCCACCCTTTAATTTCTAAATATTTGGAATGAAATAATTAAGGAGTTATAAAGGTGAATATGGTAAACAAAAGTTATGGGATATTACAGAAATGGTGGAAAATATAATGAAATTGAATATTCATTTCAAGAAACTACGACATGAGACTCCTATGATATTAACTTAAAATTTATCATGCATCAGCCCAAATTATTCAAAATAACATCTCTGAAGCTCTAAAAAATAATACTCAGATATTGAACATAGACTCAAATAATTTTAACTTATACTTTTTTTGCAATTCATTCTAATATTAATGGGGATAACAAATGATATTCTGTATATTAAAAACTTGTGAATTGAATAAAAAACAAGGATTTTAAATATATCTATAATACGAAATTTTCTCGAATAGAATGGTTCCATGAATCAAACCTTTATCAAACGTTTAAGTATTACCCTTTCTACTGTGAAAAAATATAACACCAATAACAAGTGCAATTCATATGAGAAGAGTTTAAACAATTTTTAATATAACGAGCAATTTTATAGATTAAATAAATGGCAAAATTTCAAAAAAACCTTACTAATTTAGCATATATGGAACATGGCTTTACAGAGACACCAAATCAGGAATTTCTTGAAATTGATCGAAATCTACGCACTACTTCTAGAGTTTAAGTATTCGCAGATATACAGAGAGAAATATAAATAATTTTAATTTTCTTTTGCTAAAACGGAAATTAATTAGATATCTAATTAATTACTTTGAATGACTATCTAAAGGACTAAAGTTGATGTGGAATATATTTAATTTATCCAATAAATCACATATAAAATTTTTTATTAAAGGGAGAGCAGTTATAATGGATATTATTAAACTAGTGCTTCTTGAAAAAAATACCGATTATATAAGTAAAATAAATAATACTATAAAAGAAAGTAAAGATATTAAAATAATCGCCACCACAAGTGATACAGTTACGTTATTGGAATTAGTAAAAAATTTGAATATAGATGTTATTCTTTTATGTGTTGAAGAAGAGAAAGAATTTAATTTAATTAATAAAATCTTAAATATATGTCCAAATATAAAAATAATTATATTTACAGCTATAAAAGATATTAACTTAATAAAATCCTCGTTTGCTGCTGGTGTAACAAATTATATCTTAAAAGAAGAATATTCTAGTCTTCCATTTAAAATAAAAGATAGCTGCAAAGAGTGTAATCCTTTTACGGTTTTAATTAATGATTATTGTTTTTTAAAAAAAGAGTTTCTGTTAAACAATTTAACTTGTTCCGAAAGGGAAGTATACAACCTTATAGAAAAGGGGTATAGTCGATCTCAAATACAACGTATCCTTTTCAAATCACAGAATACTATCAAAAGCCATATACACAATATTCTAAAGAAAATGAATTGTGCTAATACAAGGTCAGTAATAGAAAAAGTTAATGGATTTTCTCCCCAGAAAATAATTTAATACGTCAAGAAAAAATCACCCTTCCAAGATGTTATTATTACTATTAAACTGTAAATAGATAACATAATTTCAAAAAAATACATTTGGAGGGCTTTTAAAATGAAAAATTTCTCAAAAAATCCTGTTTTACAAAACAAATATGCAATGGCGGAGAAACATCCAGCTGGAAACTTATTAGAAGAGATTAATGAACAAGAAATGAATAATGTTAATGGTGGTTATAATATTTCAGCTGCGATTGCTGATAAAATGGGTCTTGATGGAAACTACGGAAAATTCTGTACACACTCTGCTGAATGTATGGGAACAATCAGTTGCGGAAGCTAATTTAAAAAGTAAAAAAGTGGCGATGATATTTTTATCATCGTCACTTTTTTATATTTTTTATGGGTAAAATAACTACCGTCATTCAAAGTGGTATCTAAAGATTTAGAAATATATTAATAACAAGGCGTATTACCGAATATCATTAAAATGTTTTATATTAATACAGGGTGAGAAAAAATCACCCTATTCCTTCTTTTTTTTTTAACGTACGATAATAAGTGATTTTATGTTATCTTGACTTAGTTCATCTTCCATGGGAAATGAACTAAGTCTCCTAACTAAAATACATTCTGTTATTCCCCCAAAATTTATAAACTTCAAATAAGAAATAAGATAAATTTAATTACTATATCATAAAAAAGTAGGGATTTCTATGGAGAGTTCAGTAAACACGGAATTAGATTTTGACTTTTCAGATGTAATAAATTATTGGATGAGTTTATTTCCAGAAGTGAAAAATATAAATGAATTTGAAGAAATTTCAAAAGAAGTAAGACAAAAAAATCTTAAAGATTTAGAACAAGAGTGGATCAAAGAAGAGGATAAATTGAATAAATCTGAAATCGAAATATCAGATTTATTCAATCCAGTTGATGATAATAAAATGAAAAAGATAGAATCCATATTTGATAAAAATAAGGATTTCTATGGAGATATTCAATTTTTAAATTTCTTTAAACCCATTGTTAAATATTATATACATACGTATTATGACGTAATAAATGATTTTAATATTCTAGAAAACAAGGAACAATTTTTAAAAAATTTAATCATTAAAATTATTCAGTTAGTATATCCAATGGCATATCGTACGATAATTCTAGAAATTAATGTAGCAAAGCATAATGATTTATTAATAGGGACAACTTCAGAAGAAAGATTTGTATACTTTCAAAATTCATTATTAAATGATACAGATTTTCTTAAAGGTTTGTATACAGAATATAGACATTTAACACTCCTTATGAAACTTAAAATTAGGAATTATTTAGAGTTTATAATTGAAAACTTAAAAAATACATCATTAGAAATCAAGAACCTAGCACTGCTTTTTAACCAAGGTAAAGAATTAGGGAGTCTAATCGATATTGAAACTGGTTCTGGAGATACGCACCAAAGTGGAAAGAGTGTTTCAATCTTATATTTTACATCGGGTATTAAATTAGTTTATAAACCTAGAAATCTAGATTTTGAGGAAGGATATTATAATTTACTGAAGTGGATTAATGAGCAAAAGATTTCCGGTATGAAAAAACTAAAAGCAGCTAAAACATATTCAATCCAAGGAAGCGGTTGGATGGAGTATATTAAATTTGAAGAGTGTACGAATGAAAAGCAAGTAGCATATTTCTATAATCGTATAGGGCATCTATTATGCATTCTCCATGCATTAAATGCAAAAGATTTTCATAGTGAAAACCTAATTGCAAGTTCAGAACATCCAGTTCTTATCGATTTAGAATCGCTTATTCATGGTGAATTAGAAGAAATGAATCAAAGTAAAACAAGTGCAATTAATAATTGTAATAAAAGAATTGACTCATCAGTTTTATCAATTCTTTTATTACCAAGTCGACTTGTTACAAAAGATAAATCTGATGTTAATGTATTCGATTTAGGAGGTGTCGGAGGTGATCAAACACAACTTGCTCCCTTTAAATCTGAAACCATTCAAAATAATAATAGTGATAATCTAAGGGTTGTTCGTGATTATATGCCTTTAGAACCACGTAATAATAATCCTAAACTAAATAATCATAATCAAAAAATTGAAAGTTATATTAATGAAATTCAAGAAGGATTCACACAAACTTATCAATGGATTATGGCCAATAAAGAGATGTTCATTTGCAAAATAAATGAATTGTTCTCTAATAAAATATGTAGAATAATTTTCAAACCAACTTTTGTATACACAAGATTGCTAAGATCCAGCTATCATCCAGATTTATTAAGAAATTCAATGCATAGAAAGATTTTATTACACAGAATATCATTGTATAAATATATGGAAAATTATGAAAAGATATCCCGACATGAATTTGAGGATTTACTTATAGGTGATATACCATATTTTACAACTAATACTAGTCTAGAAGAAATAACAGATTCTAAGGGTCAAATTATTGAAAATTTAAATTTGAAAAACTCTCCTTTAGAGAGTGTCTTTCAAAAAATAGAAAATTTCAGTATTGAAGATTTAAATGAACAAATAAAATTTATTGATTTAAGTTTTATTCATACTGAAAATAAGAAAGATAGTTTAAGGACAAATACTGAATTTTCAATTCAACATGATTTTATCCCTATATCAAAAAAGAATCAATATGAATCTTTGGTCAAAATAGGAAATCATCTACTTGAAAATAGTATTACTGGTAAAGAAAATCTTAAAACCGATAGAACCTGGATTGGATTGATGATGTATGGTAAAGAAGAAATTACAACTCGTATATCACCAGTAGAATATGATCTTTACAAAGGTAATAGTGGAATTGCCCTATTTTTAGGGTATTTAGGTGTTCTTACCGATGATAATAAATTTAAAGAAGCTGCTATTGAGTCCATGAGGCCATGTATTGAATATGTAAAAGTTATACTAGATTACAAAAAAAACAATACGTTTGATGATGAAAACTTTGAAATTGGAGCATTTGCAGGCGTTAGTGGTATTTTTTATACCCTATTCCACTTAGGAACGATACTTAACAATAAAGAATTTATTGATTTTACATATGAAAATATAGACTTTTATATAAATGACATGAATACGAATAAGCGTTATGACATTATTGCTGGCTTATCTGGTTATTTAGGAGTCATTCTCTCTATTTACAATAAAACAGCCGATAAATCTAAAAAATTTAAGCTTTTAAATATGGCGAATCAAGTTTATCAGGCTATTGAAGATGGTGCCACTTACTATTCTGATGACTCTGTATTTTGGGGTTCTAATGTAGAAACTGAAGGATACACTGGATTTGCCCATGGAACAAGTGGAATATCTGCAATGTTAATGCGACTATATGCAATTAATAAAAATCCTAATATATTAAAAATGGTAGAAAAATCATTAAATTACGAACGTTTAATGTTTAGTGCAAAAGATGAAAACTGGTATATCAATGCAGCAAATGATGCAACCAGTATTGGTTGGTGTCATGGAGCACCTGGTATCCTTTTAAATCGACTTATACTAAAACAAAATAATTATTATGATGATTTCATTGACCATGAAATCCAAATAGCCCTCAGCACCACTATTAAATTGGGATTCGGTAATAATGATACCTTGTGTCATGGTGATTTAGGAAACCTAGATATACTTCAATATGCGGCAGATATTTTAGGTGATTCATTCTTAAAAAATAGATGTCTTAATACATATAATGAAATCTATACAGATTTTATTAATGAAGATTGGAATGAAGGATATTTTAGATCCATATGTATCTATGGTTTAATGGTTGGCCTATCAGGTTATGGGTATTCAATTTTAAAAAATGGATCAGACCTTTCGATGCCAGGTATTCTTTGGCTGGAATAATTTTAGTAATACAAATTTCACTTTTTATTGCAACTAAGCTATCAAAACTCTTGATAGCTTAGTTGCATATTAATTGAAAATATATACTATCCTTTTTGCTTAATATAAATAAAAGTTGGTGAAGAAAAAATGTTTTACTCAAATAAGAATAAAGTACCATTTGTTGAACAATTACAACAAACAGAATGTGGCCTTTGTTGTGTCACAATGATATTGAGATATTATAATAGTAATCATTCCCTTAGTGAACTAAGAAAATATTTAGAACCTGGAAGAGATGGTACTGGATTAAAGCATTTATATCGACTTTTAAATGAGATGGGTTTTCATTCTCGTGTATACAAGACCACTGTACAAGGTTTAAAACAAATTACACTTCCCGCAATAATACATTGGAATGAGAATCATTTTGTAGTTTTAGAAAAAATTAAAAATAATAAATTTTATATAGTGGATCCGGCACTTGGCAGGAGAAGGATGTTAGAAAGCGAAGTAGAAATGATGTTTTCTAATTATGTTTTGACAACGGAGCCAACCGAAAAATTCATACCAATTACTAAAAAGGAATATGCTTTTAAAGCTTTTTTGCCCAATATCTTTAGTAATAAACTACTATTTCTTAAGCTTTTCTTGCTTACTTTTCTTGTTAGCGCCATTACTTTGTCAATTCCTATGATGATTCAAAAGCTAATTGATAGTGTTACTCTCCATAACACCTTGAACATAAATACTATTCTTTTCTTTGCAGGTGTCTTAATACTATATGGTTTACTTTTACTTATGAGGGGAAAATATATTATTGACTTGCGAGCATTACTAGATTACTCGCTGCTTGGAAAAGTATTTAGTCATCTGTTACGAGTTCCCTACAAATTTTTTGAAATAAGAGCCAAAGGGGATTTGTTATATAGAATAAATACTATAAATGCAATACGAGATCTATTATCAGAAAAAGTGATAGGTAGTATCATGGACATCAGTGCCATTGTATTTATGACATTTTATATGTTATACAAATCACCTATTTTAACAGCTCTAGTATTACTTTTATTTTTAATAAGTATTGGTTTTACTTTAATTATGCGTCCTTCTATCAAAGAATATACTTTATATGAGATGGTAGAACGAAGTAAATTGAGTACAACTCAAACTGAAGCCATTTCAGCAATATTTACAGTTAAGGTAGCTGGTATTGAGGACGATATATACAGCGCTTGGAAAAGTAAATTAAAAAATGTTCTAGTTAGATACAAAAAACAGGCTAATTTACAGAATGTATATACAACTTTTACTCAAATGATGCAAACCATTTCCCCCTTTTTAGTACTTTTACTTGGGTTAAAATTATACATTGAGAAAAATATTACCTTGGGAGAAGTAATTGCCTTTTATTCTTTGACAGTCATGTACTTTAACTATAGCTTTTCTATTTTTCAAACATGGAATAGTTTTATAGCAGCTACTAACGCTTTAGAAAGAATACAAGATATTACGAATGAAGAGGTTGAAAAGGAAGGAACACAATTGGTTCCTAATCCAATCAAAGGGGATATAAAGTTAGAAAATGTAACGTTTTCTTACAATAAACACTCAAATCCCGTTATAAAAAATCTATCTTTGCATATTAAAAGTGGACAAAAAGTGGCTATTGTCGGAGCTTCTGGTTCAGGGAAAAGTACTTTAGGGAAATTATTACTAGGTTTATATAATCCAAATAGCGGTGAAATTTATTATGACTCTCTAAATCTCAAAAATATTAAGAAAAAACAACTAAGAAAACAAATGGGGGTTGTCCCTCAAGAAATTTATTTGTTTAACCAATCTATTTACGATAACATCCGTCTGGGGCATGAGAATGTAGATATACAATCTGTCCAAAAAGTTGCCCAAATTGCCCAAATTGCAGATGAAATTGAAAGAATGCCTATGCATTATAATACTCTAGTCTCAGATATGGGATTGAATTTTTCTGGGGGGCAAAGACAACGCATAGCACTTGCAAAGGCATTATTAAATGAACCAAAAATTATAGTTTTAGATGAAGCTACTAGTTCTCTAGATTCGATTAATGAAGAAAAGATTGCTAACCATTTTAAAAGTGTTGGCTGTACTTGTGTCGTAATTGCTCATAGGCTCTCAACAATTGTAGATTCCGATATAATTTATGTTTTAGATGATGGAGAAATTGTTGAACAAGGTACACATACTGAATTAATGGACTTAAAAGGAGAGTATTTTAAACTTTATACCAAAAGTGATTCGACCAAAATTTTATTGGAACATAATTGAATAAAAAATTGCTACAATCAATATATTCTTAAGCGTAGTTAATTAGCAATTTAAACATACAATTATCAAATTTTTAGTATTGTTTGTTTCGTATTTCAAAAAAGCAAAAAAACATCTATTTAGATGTTTTTTTGCTTTTTTGAAATATAATTATAGTTTTTCCATAAGTAGAGTCAATAGTCCAGTTTATACCCATTTCCATTGACATAAGAGAAATGATGGATAATCCTATCCCAGCCCCTTTATTTGAATGGTTTTGATATTGGAATCCTGGACCATAATCAATAATTGAAATGGTTTCTTCATTGTTTCTTTCACATATAGATATACCAATGTACTTTCCTTCACTTGCATATCTAATTACATTTTGTATAACATTATCAATAATTCTCTGAAACCAGTTTGGGTCAATATTCCAATAGATTTCCTTTTCTGGAATTTTAATATCTATATAAAAACCTTGTTCTTCTAAAGTATTGTACCAAGAAGCAATACTTTTTCTTAATAAAGATGTGATGTTTATATTCTTTGGATTAAATGGATATTTTTTATTCGTCAATAATGAGTACGAAAATAAATTATCGATAAGTTCAGCAATATAACTAATTTTATCATCCAATAATAATACAGTTTCTTTTCCCTTATTCGATGTTACTTCTGCTTTTAATACATTAATTTGGGTACGAAATACCATTAAAGGGGTTCTTAAATCATGAGAAAGATTAGCAATTAGTTCCTTTCTAAATTCGGCTTCTTCTCGTTCTTTTAAACGGCTTTCCTCTAGAATTTGTATCATATTATTGAAGCTTTGCTCCAACAAACCGATTTCATCCATTTTTGATATTTCAACTTTTTTAGGTATTGGTTCTTCTTTAGAAAGTCGCATTGATTCTTGTAACTGGCTTAATCGGTTTCTAATACCTCTAAAAAAGATCCATGAGAGAATTAAAAATGTTAATAAAATAAATATAATCATAATAATAAAAACGGTACTATATTTTTCGTGCATTCGTAGAACCGGATATTTAATATATTTTTTAGGAAGTTGAATTACCATAAAAGCTTCTTTCTTTTCTTTCCCAATATAGTTTATTACAGTATAAGAATCTCCATCTATACTATTTTTCATAAAATCTATACCATAACTTACTGTCCATTGTGCTGGTATATTAGACGGATTTGAAACTGGGAAATGAGCTTGCCCTTGCTTATCGACCCAAAACATAGAAGCATGAGGATAAGTTTTAAGTATAGAATGAAAAAACTCTTTAATTTCTTCAGGGTTTTCTTCATTCAACAACATAGAATTTTTATTCCAAACTTTTTCAATCTCTTTAGTACTGTAATAAGGTTCAGAAGTGTCTAGCTGCATATAAGATAATGTGAAAATTATCGAAGTCAATGGAAACGTGACCGGAATTATAACTATAGCAATCAATATAATAAAAATATACTTTTTTAATAAAGATGTACTCTTCTTCATCCTCTTAATCGATAGCCTATTCCATGTATAGTTTCAATTATTGTTGGATTACTTGGGTTTATTTCAATTTTTTCTCTTAAATATCGAATATGTACCATGAGTGTCTTATCTCCTTCTATATAAGAAGTATTCCAAATAGATTCAAAGATTTGCTCTTTTGTTAATGTCTGATTTAGATGCTGCATTAAATAAAAGAAAATTTGATGTTGCTTACCAGTTAGCTCTATCTCTTTATCTGTTATAGTATTAAAAATTCGATATTCCTTTGTAGAAACTTGAAGATGTTTAATTGTTTGTATGGTATCTTCTAGTCTATTATATCGCCTCAATAAAACTTCTATTCTTGCTAATAATTCTTTAAAATGAAATGGCTTGGTTAAATAATCATCAGCGAATGATAGTCCTTGTAATTTATCATCTAATGCCGTACGTGCAGTTACTAAAATTATTGGGATGTCTGGATAGTTTTTTTTAAACCTCTGTCCAAGTGTAAAACCGTCTAATCCTGGAAGCATAATGTCCAAGATAATTAAATCCGCAATTTTAATAGCCTCATAACACCCTTTTTCTGAGGTAAACCACGAAACTTTGTAAGATTGCTTTTCTAAATCGATTTTTATTTGTTTACCTATATCAATTTCGTCTTCGATACAAATAATGTGTTTCACGTTCTCACCCTTTAATATCAAATAAATTTTGTTTATTTAACTATATAACAATTACTATATTATGTAAAAAAATAAATTTAAACAAATTTTAAACTTTTTAGAACTTCATATTAACCCTCACTTACTATAATGGATATAAGGTGGTGTTAATATGAAGTATATTGTTGAAACAAATAATATGACTAAAAAATATAAAGATAGCATTGTTGTAAATGACGTAAATTTAAAAATTCCTCAAGGTGAAATTTATGGTTTTTTAGGACCGAATGGTGCAGGGAAAACAACTAGTATTAGAATGTTATTAGGCTTAATTAAGGCAACCGAAGGAACTATTACTGTTTTTGGAAAGAATTTAAATAAAAACCGTTTATCTATTTTATCTGATGTTGGAGCACTGGTGGAGAATCCCTCTTATTATGCACATCTAAACGCAATTGAGAATCTAGAAGTTTATAGACTTTTAAGAAATGTACCGAAGGAAAAAATACATGATGTTTTAAAAACCGTTGGATTACAAAATGCTGCTCAACAAAAGGTCAAAGAATACTCATTAGGGATGAAACAGCGTCTTGGTCTCGCTATTGCACTATTAGGTGATCCTAAATTATTAATTTTAGATGAACCTACAAATGGACTTGATCCCCAAGGTATACATGAAATGCGCGAATTAATAAAAAGTCTTGCAAAAGAAAGAGGCATTACTATATTAGTATCTAGCCATCTACTAAGTGAAATAGATCAAATGGCTACATATGTTGGAATAATTTCAAAGGGACGACTTATTTTCCAAGATAAAATTGAGGTTTTACGACAACATTCACAGAACTCCATTAAGATTTTAGTTGATAAACCTAAGGAAGCATGGAAAATTATTCTTGCTAGTGGTACCCCTTCAGTAATGGAACAAAGTGAAATTATTATATCTAATACTAATAATGCAGCCATAGCTAATATTGTGAAGAATTTAGTTATTAATGATATATCTGTATTCCGTATTGAGGAAGAGAAAAATTCACTCGAAGATATTTTCCTAAACATCGTGAAGGGGGAACAGAGCGATGTACAAGTCCCTCTTAGCATCTGAATGTCTTAAATTAAAGCGCAAGTGGATTTGGTTTTTGATAGTAATAGCTCCAATAGGAGTTATTATACTTCAATCAATAAACTTCCATTTAAGATATGATTTCTTAACAGAAAAGTATAAAAGTAATTTGTGGGGAGGACTACTTTCAAACATTCAGTCCCTCTCTCTTCCAGCCATACTATTGGGTATTACGATTATTACTTCTATATTAGCTCATTTAGAACATAGCTCTACATCTTGGAAGCACCTTTTAATACTCCCGATAGAAAAGAGAAAAATATTTGTAACTAAATTCATATTAAGTTTTAGCTTATTACTATTATCTTGTTTAATTCTCTTTATAGGTAGTGTTTTTTTAGGAATAAACCTAAAGTTTGGGAATTCTATTCCGTGGCTAGAAGTAATAAAAATTAGTTTTTTCCCATACATTTCTTCTTTACCAATTTTCGCATTACAATTATGGCTCTCTATTGTATATAAAAATCAAGGAATTACATTAATGGTGGGGGTATTAGGAACAGTAGTGGCTATGTTCTCAAAATCCTTACCTGATTGGATTTTATGGAAATTCCCTTTAATTGCTAGTCAATCAAATACAGTTACAATATGCGGAATTATAGTAGGAATGTTATTACTTTTTATAGCAACGTTTGATTTTGTTAAAAGGGACGTGGATAAATAATGCTAAATTTAAAACTATTTTTAGTTGAATTTCATAAAATTAAAAAGACAAACATATGGATGTTATTATTTATTAGTCCTCTTTTAACGGGAGTTTTAACTTATATAAATGTAGGAAGTATCATGTCGAATTCAGGAAACTGGAAAATGCTATATGGATTGGCCACCGTAATGCATGCCATGCTATTCCTACCACTATTAACAGGATTATTTGCAGCTTTAATCTGCCGTCAAGATCATCTAAATGGCGGATGGAAGCAACTTTTAGTTCAACCTATAAAGCGTTATCAACTTTACTGTACTAAAGCCATTTTTGTAGTGTTTTTTATAATTATTACCCAGTGTTTATTCTTTTTAACAATAATTATAGTGGGACATAGTATTGGGTTAACTGATCCTTTTCCAACAACATATGTATTCAAAAGCCTATTAGGAGGATTATTTACAACGTTGCCCTTAATTGCCCTTCAAATGTGGCTTTCTGCAATTTGGTCTAGTTTTGCGGCCCCAATGATAATATGTGTTGCCCTAACAATACCTGGTATCATAATTGGTCAATCTGAACGTTTTGGCCCAATTTATCCATGGTCTCAACCTCTTCTAGCTATGGTACCTACGGGAAGTGAAACTGAATTATTATTTATTTCTACAAAAAGTATTTCAATTGTATTGATTAGTTTTATTGTTTTCTTTATTGGTGGATTGCTCAATTTTAATAGAAAAACATATTAATTCCATAGATTAGGAACTATGACATAAAAATCACTATAGCACCAAGAAGGGCCTAACATTTCAACGTTTACATCTTTATAGATATAGAGTAAGCATCCATAGCGGATGCTTTTTTCTTTGTTGCATAAAATTTATATAATAAATAAGGGATTTAACTACGCAGACAAGTAAACCCCGTAACTTTAATCTCATCCACATATCTCACAAATTAATTTATAACTAAAATAATTAAACAAACGTTTGTTTAATTTTCTATAACTGATTTCTTCATCATAAGCAAAACAGTTATAGAAAATTTCATTTACATATATTTAAGAATAATATTTAGTTACAATATGAAATTTATGTTCTTATAGTTAATTAATCCTAAATATAAATATATATTTCAGTAAGAATGCACCATCCCTCTCTATTGTCATATCATAATAATTTTATACAAATGAACAATGAGTATTTTTAAGAGTAAAAGAGCCTAATATATAATACTTTTTAATTCACATAATTTTCAAATATTAAAACTCTACATGTTAAGGTTTGGTATATAATGAAAGCAACCCGTAGTTAGAGTGTTTGCTCCGATTCAAATTATGAGATAGTTTGTTTTAACTTTTTTTACATTATCTAAAAAAGAACTTGTAGGGATTCCTACAAGTTCTTTTTGTTTTTCTTATTGTATTAGAAAAAAGCCCTTTAAATATAGCAGAAATAATAGTGAGGTGTTTATTTCTCGTTTGTTAACTAAAATTTTGTATCTTAACAGGTTTCATTAATAAAAATATTTTAGACTATAGAATGAATCATTAGACAGTTAAAAAAATAAGGAAAAAGGGAAGAACCACCAATATTCTTTCCTTTTTCCTGCAATTAGGGTTTCTATATTAATGAATATAGAAGATTATAAAATGTTGGATGCAACAATTTACACTCAAAATTATAGCAGGAGTAACAGGTATTTATTATGCAATATTGCATAATAAATTATGATTTATCAAATATACATGTCTAATGAGGAACACAAAAACTCTATATAGGTTGAATTTAATCCTTACAGTTTCTTTATAGTGAATTAAAAGCGACAAAAACAAAAAGATTAATTTTATCAATACGAGTTTTTTCTTTTACATATTAAAATGGAAGTACCCTTTCAATGTATACTGACCCCTTCACAAATCGTGAAGGGATTTTTTTATTTAATAAATAAGTTTTACAAAACATACAAAATGTTAAACTCAAAAGAACAAGTGCTATATTATAAATATTGGTGTAAGTTCTTATGTCTAGTGTTATAAGGACTTATTTGCATGGTTACTACTCTTTTATGTACAATGAAAGAAAAACATCTTATGAGATGGGGGAGAGGAAAACCCATGTCCAACCAACAATTAGTAAATTTACGCATTGATTTTGCTTTTAAACAATTATTTGGCACAAGTGGAAATGAAGATATTCTAATTGCTTTTTTAAATGCTATGTTACAAGGTTCTTTAGAATCCCCTATTGTTTCTTTGCAATTAGAAGATCCACACTTGCATCGAGAACATGAAGAGGATAAATTATCGATTTTAGATATTTCTGCAACATTAGATACGGGAACAAAGGTAAATATAGAAATTCAGCTAAATAATAATCATGATATGATTAAGAGAAGTTTATATTATTGGGGAAGGCTATACACATCCCAACTACAAAAAGGAATGCCATATAGTTCTCTTCATAAAACAATTACCATTAATTTATTAAACTTCGTGATGTTTCCAGAATATGAAGAATTCCATACAACAGGAGTTTTATGGAATCAACAACAACAGAAGATATTGAGTAGTGATATTGAAGTTCATATCGTAGAGATTCCAAAACTCATGCAACAGTGGCAAAATGAACAAGTAAATCCCTGGGAAGATTCGTTTGTTCGTTGGTTGTTATTACTTCCAGCGAATGAGGATGAACAATTAACCCAAACATTGGAGGATATTGCGATGAACCAAGACCCGATTTTACAAAAAGCGATGAATAAATGGGAACGTATGAGTCAAGATTCTTCTTTCCGACAAGCGTATGAAGCAAGGGAAAAAGCTCTTATGGATGAGGCTGCAAAGTTTGCTCATGCTCGCAATGAAGGGAAAAAAGAAGGGCTTCAAGAGGGGATTCAAAAAGGTAAAAAGGAAGGAATTGAGCAAGGGAAGTTACAATTAATTTGTGGGATGCATAAAAATGGGATGCCAATAGAAGATATTGCGAAATTTACGAAATTACCTATAGAAGAAATACAAGAAATTATCCAACTATAAATAACAAATAACACCTACAGATATATCTGTAGGTGTTATTTGTTAATGACCGCCGCCATCTGGGATGATGGCCAGCATTTCCAACCTAAACCTGGTTCATCAATATAATAACTAGTGTTTCCATCTGTGTATTTATAAATTATATATTTCATTTGAATATTTCCCATTTTGGTTAATACACTTATATGGGCGTTTAGATTAAAATTAAGCGTCTTATATGTAAATTCCTTTACCTTTCTTACCCAAAACCTTTGAAATATTTCGTTTGATGAACTATTTCAGGAAATGAGTTTATATTTATAACTATATAAAAAAGATAAACGTAACAAATAAGGAAGACTATATTGGTAAGTGAATTATTAAATAGAAAGCAACCTATTGAAAAATGAGAGGATTAAATTTGAAACCTTAATTTTTATAACACATACGAAAACCAGATATAATACCTTCTTGGTAATATATCTGGTTTTAAGGATAGGATATATTGGATTTTTATAGGTTATTTATTAACAAATTTAATACTTTCTAATTGTTATCAAATTATGCTGTTAGTTACGGATCAAGTAATCAAATGCACCTAGAGATGCGTTTGCGCCTGATCCCATTGAAATAATTATTTGTTTGTATGGGGTATTTGTGCAGTCACCCGCAGCAAATACTCCTGGTACGTTTGTAGCGCCGTGCTTGTCTGTTACGATTTCACCGCGAACGCGTTCAACTGTTTCGCCTAACCAGTCTGTGTTTGGCACAAGACCGATTTGTACGAATACACCTTGTAATT
>Ga0268252_1000172_pt1 | contig 43590 bp, 52 predicted proteins | sample AgamicMgSfrz_FD_200244 | JGI IMG/M metagenome (GOLD analysis project Ga0268252, IMG submission 200244) | Agave microbial communities from Guanajuato, Mexico - Mg.Sf.rz (v2) (version 3) | ecosystem: Host-associated > Plants > Phyllosphere > Phylloplane/Leaf | place: Guanajuato, Mexico | collected... | reverse complement strand
AATCAATTCACGAAAGAAGAAGATGGTGGACTAGTAGAGTATCTCATTCTAATTGCAATCGCAGCAGTAGCCGCTGCACTATTGTTCCCAGGCTTACGTAAAAATCTAATCGGTTGGTTTAACGATATGGTTGATAACGTTAAAACTGGTATCACTGGTACTACTGGAGCAAACGGCGCAGGTACTCCAGGAACTGGTTCAGGATCAAAAGTTACTGGTACTTGGTAACAAAAAAGAGAATTGGATATCCAATTCTCTTTTTATAAAATCCATACTTATAAACTCCTATTAAATATTTACTTTTTAGTTGACCTTTACAAATTATGGATTATAAGAAGGGTAGTAAAGAAATGGAGGTGTTAGATATGGTTAAAAATCTATTCAATCAGTTTAGAAAAGAAGAAGATGGTGGACTAGTAGAGTATCTCATTCTAATTGCAATCGCAGCAGTAGCCGCTGCACTATTGTTCCCAGGCTTACGTAAAAATCTAATCGGTTGGTTTAATGATATGGTTGATAACGTTAAAACTGGTATTACTGGTACTACAAGTGGTACAACAGGTGCTGGTGCTACTGTTAACGGTGGCGGTTCTAAAGTTACTGGTACTTGGTAATAAAGAGAAGAATTTTCTTCTCTTTATTTTTTAAAACAAAATTACTTTATTCGTTATAAAGAAGAAAAAGTTCTTTTAGAGGGGAGGACCAGGAGATGAAAAGCAACAAAGACATAAAAATTCAATTTTTCAAACAGAACTTAATAGGCTGTACTTTATCCATAGTTTTAGTCGTTATTATACTTTTATGTATGTCTCTACTAATTCCGGAAGTTCGCTATAAAATATATTTATGGAATTATTACCACAAACTCCAACACGTAAACGTAATAGCCGAGATACCCGAAAAAAATACTCCAAGTAGAGGTTGGTAAACTAAATGCTGTTTTAACTTTAATTAATTAAATGTTAATTGTGTAGGTCTTTATCGTCCCCAAAGGAATAACAGCTTTAAACAGCTCCTCTTCTGCCATAAGTCTTACAAATACTTCAATACCTTCATCTACTTTATCTTCTACAGGAATCCAATTAGAGGTGTCTCTATATACAAACTTGTCATTTGATATGATACCAGCCTCTAATTCAATCCATTCATAGGAGTCGTTTCCTTTTTCGGTCTTCTTTGTTGTACCATCCTCATTATATTTGGTGAATTTCTTTTTGTATGGTTGAAAACAGTCCTGAACTGTTTTTAAGAGATTATCCAAATCAAATTGAGCATATTGTTCCGGCACTAAGAGACCGCTACTATCACGCTTATATTTAGTGTAGTGATTTAGAGTGAATTCTATATAACCGTGTAGCGGTCTTAATTCCGTAGGGAAAGCAATAGACAAGTGTTTGCGCATTTCCTTTTCAAACTTCTTTACATTCGAAGGTTTGATAAGACCTGTGCTACCATCTTTCTTTTTTACAATTTTCAATTGAGTCTTTACCTTTCCAGTAAACGGAAAGAAAAAGCGATGAACTTCGGACAAAAAAACACCTCTTTCTTTATATTTTTGACTAAAAAATTATATAATCAATTTTTCGGAAAAAGAATGCTATAATGTTCGTACTATATTGTCCGTATGAAAGGGGTGGGTTAATTGGAGTTTAAATTTAATCGCGCAATTATAAAAAAGGCGGTTGAAACGTGTAAGAAGATTTCAGATAACAAACAAACAGCAAAGGTATGGGTTCGTTCCTTTACTGAAACAGATATTTTGTTATACACACAACGCAACGAGAGAGGAATAAAATACTTTCACCATATAAAAACGTTGGAACCTATTGAATCAGAAATTTCTTTTCTAGCTAATCCTTATGAATTGGAAGAACTCTTGAAAGGGAAGCAAAAAGAAAAGACTTTGGTTATTCAAGAGCTTGGAGACGTTAGTATTGTTAGAGATGCTTCAAACTACGATTCATACATTGATATACAGCACTATACTGGTAGATTTCCCTTAGAGAAGTTACCTTATATGCCAATGAATGATCCTGTAGGTTTTATGGAGTTGTTAGAAGAAGTGAAAAAGGCCGCTTCAAAAGAGGTGGACGCAATTGAAATTGGAAGCTACGAAGTTTCTTTAAAAGCCCCTCCAATCTACTTAAAGAGGTTTAATTTAGGTGAAGATTTCCCCAAATTCATTTTCCCTTTAGATTATATAAACCAGCTAACACAAAATATCATATGGCCAAAAACTAACATCAATAACATATCTCAATGCTCAAAAGGTAACGAACTCTACATTCGCGTTGAGAGCCAAAACCCAAAAAGACCAAATGAAAGCTTTCGACAGCTATTTGTCTTATCTGAAAAAAATGCATATTCTCCAACCGCTAAACAATTAGAAGAAGAAATTGTACATACATTTAGAACGAACACAGAAGAACTTTGGGAAGTATTAAACGAGTATCCAGCCGCTATTTCAGATGTATATCTCTATGATCGTGACGGCGATTTAGTAATAGATCCTTACGATAAATCTGGCGAACCATTAGAAGAGAATGAAGTATATCCTATCTTCCAGTTAGAATACACAGGGAATATAAAGCGCACAAAAGTTGACCGCAACGGTTTAATGGCTTTACTAAGTGGCTATGTCTATGAACAAGACATCGATATTGTTAAATACTCAGAAGATGATAGCGAATATTTTGCTTTACGTGCCTATGACAAATTCCTTTATAGTATTGTTGTGGCAAAAAAAGAACCTAACTATGCCAAAGTACAAGAAAAGCTTAATAAGCAGTTGGAATACGAAAAAACATTAACTTTTCTTCAAGAATGAAGACATTAGAGTACACGCTATTCTAATGTCTTTTTTTATGTGCTTCTATGTTTGCTTACATTTTTTCTATTAGTTGGGTTAAACAATACTTTTTTCACTAACGTAGAAAATACAATGAACATTGAACTATATACAGAGAAAGGAGAATTACTTTGAAAGATACATACAAAGTAGTCATTACCGGCGGCGGAACAGCGGGCCACATTACACCGGCTCTATCGATTGCCCGTTCATTAATAGATAATTTTCAAACTAAAATATATTATTTAGGGAACGAAAACTTTCTTGAAAAAGAATTAGCTCATAAAGAAGGCTTCCCATTCTTTCATATTCACTCTCAAGGTATGGAAGGGAAAAACCCATTAGACAAGTGGAAAAACTTCATAGCTAGAAACAGCAAAGGAATTATTGAGGCTTATCGTCACTTAAAAAACATTAATCCGGACTTTGTTGTAAGTACGGGTGGATTTGTTACAGCTCCAGTATTAGCAGCCGCTAGGATCCTATCTATTCCTTATTTTATCCACGAACAGAATACAGTAATGGGTAGAGTAAATAAGTTATTCGTAAAGAACGCTAAAGAAGTTTACTATTCATTTGAAGAAACACTTGGCGGCAAGTCCTTACGAGAGGGAATGACTTACGGGAATCCGGTACCAATTAACGAAGCAATTAAGCCTGGAAACAGTCTTGTCATACTTGGAGGTAGTGGAGGATCAGAATTTCTAAATCAATGGGCTCTAAGTTTTGCTAAAGCTAACCCAAAGGTTTCTATTCATTTACAAGCGGGACGTAAAAATGTAGAAGCTTTAGAGATTCAGAAAGAAAAGGGAAAGCTTAAAAACTTAACTATTTACGGTTTTGTTAACATCGTGGAAATGTACGAAAAAGCAAAGGTTGTAGTAACGAGAGGTGGTACTAGCAGCTTGTTTGAATTAGCAAACGCTGAAATTCCTTCTATTGTTGTACCACTACCTAATTCAATGGATAATCACCAATACTTAAACGGTCTTCACTTTCAGCATTTAGGCGGTATGAAGGTGGTAGAACAATCCGAGCAAAAGAATGACAACACTTTAGATAAAGTTGCTTTAGAATGGCTAAACGATAAAAACATACTAGAAGAAAAGCGAAAAAATCTCCACAACTTCTCCTATAAGAACTGCGCAGATAAGATTTCTTCAGACATTATTACCGTAATGAACGAATTAACTTGAATTTTATAATAGAAAAAGCAGAGCTGTTTTTCCATTTAGCTCTGCTTACTTTGCTTTCTTTATAAATATTGGGCTGCCTAAAACTTCAAACTTTCTCATAACATTTTCAATGCTAGCCAGTTCTTCTTTTGCTGGTACATAGTTTAAACCTTTAGCGCTTTCAATCAATTCTTTAGTCATAATTTTCCCTCCATTACATTATTAGAATAATCACTATACACCATATCTAAACGCAAGTGGAAAAAAAGTAGTCTATTTTATAAAACTTTTACATTTCAATTTATTTACTATAAATTGGGATGATGAAATGAGGCAGTAAACAGGGTAATACAAAAGTACAATAGGTAGAGCGATTAGTAAAACTACTAAGAGATCAAACCAAGTAGGAGGATGCTCTACTTTTAAAGGTTCATAATCTGAGTCAACGTAACTCAAAAACCTTTGATACAACAATTCTGACTCTCTAAGCCCGTTTTCTTTTAATATTGTTAAGAAATATAATATATCATATTGCTTTGGTTGAAATGTTTCTTTATTTGTTGAAAACATACAAGTCAGCTCATTCATACACAAGTTACAAGGATCAAATTTTGGTTGTAAATAGACATTTTCTTTTTGAACACTGTCAGGACTATTTTCGTTTTTTTCTACCTCAAGCTCTAAGGGGTACCCAGTGAGTTTATGCAGGGCCATTAAGCTTAGCTTTTCTCCGAAATGATAAAAGCTTTTCAAGGAGTAGTAATTCTTTAAAGGGCAACTTAATTGTATAATAGCCAAATCGTAAAGTACTTCTACAGAATGAAGCGGGAATTGTTCTTTTAATAATAGATAGTCCTTATAGTAAAGACCAATTATATCTGAGTCTTTTAAATAAAAATAAGTAGCATCTTTAAATTTATTCTTTTGTAAAAAATTCATTTTTACACCTCTTAAAAAATACAGAAGGAATGGGGGATATAGTACATATGATTTTAAGTACAGCAATTATTAAATTAAGTATAGCGGCACTATTAGGAATGATTTTAGGGTTAGAAAGGGAGTTAAGAAGAAAGCCTCTAGGATTGAAAACCATCACTGTCATATGTATTGCTAGTTGCCTAGTTACAATTGTTTCTATACAGTCTGCTTATACATTTTCAAAACCAAATCATATTCAGATGGATCCTTTGCGTTTAGCAGCTCAGATTATTAGCGGTGTGGGATTTTTAGGAGCAGGCGTCATAATGGTTAAGGGTATGACTGTAACAGGCCTTACAACGGCAGCTATAATCTGGGGAGCTTCGGGTATTGGTGTATCGGTAGGCGCAGGCTTTTGGGAAGAAGCGAGTATTGCTCTTATCCTTATTCTTCTAAGCGTAGACTGCTTACCTAACTTACTAAAAAGAATAGGACCAGGACGTTTACGGGAGAAAGAGTTGGAGATGTCAATTATCGTAGCAGCTAATGTAGATATGGAACAGCTACAAAAAGTAATTAAAAGTAAAAAAATAGCTATTCATAGTGTAAGAGTAAAGGACCTATCTACAGGAGAAAGACGTTTAGATTATTGTATTTCTACATATGAGTCCAGATACACGACCGCTGTTTATCAAGACGTTCGTAATATAGAGGGAATACTATCCGTTGAAATATCATCTGTGGGTTAATGAACTCATTATATTCTTAAGACTAAAGTGAAAAAAGGAAAGAAGTGCTCATAAAAAACAACGTTATCTTCATTAGAACTAACGTTGTTTTTTTGTTTTTCACTCTACTAAAAAATTAATAAAAATGAGAAGGAAACGAAATACAAATCATTGATTAATTCAATGAATAATATGAATTTGAGGGAGTGCAGTAGACAATGAATGTAAGTGTTAAAAAAGCGGTTAACGAAGTATCAAATTTTGTTTTCACAGAATTAGAAGGTATGTTTAAGGTGTGGCAAATTGTTTCTTGGATTATGCTATTAATGGGTTATTCACTATTAATCGTAGCTTATACGTTGTTTGGTGAACCGCCTATTTGGTTAGTTGTTTGCGGTTTAGCGGGTATTGTAGTTACTCTAGTAAACTTCTTTCTTGCTTTGTTCGTAGCTCTTTTGTATGTAGCGAAAGGGTTAAAAGAAAAAGATATGGATTTAGTAAAAAATAAAGTGCTTATTACAATTGGCTACAACGCAGTTGCCGGATTAATGTATTTTGCAATCACACTTTAATACATAACACATTAAAACTTCACTCTAATTCCTAATAGGAAATTACCTTTTTTCACAAAAAAGATAATTGGACTTATTATCGATGGGAGTGATTTTTTTGGAACGTAGTTTTATTATGATTAAACCAGATGGAGTAGAAAGAGGACTTATTGGAGAGATTGTAAAAAGATTTGAACAAAAGGGCTTTAAACTTCGCGATGCTAAACTTACAAAAGCTTCAAAAGAGTTAGCGGAGCAGCATTATGTGGAACACGTAGAAAAGCCTTTCTTCGGAGAATTAGTAGAGTTTATTACATCAGGACCGGTTTTTGCTATGATTTGGGAAGGCGATAATATCGTAGAAGTATCACGTATGATGATTGGCGCTAATAAACCTGTAAATGCATTACCAGGAACTATAAGAGGCGATTTCTCTCATTCAACTTCTTTTAATGTTATTCACGGATCAGATTCTGTAGAGAGCGCTGAACGTGAAATCAAACTTTGGTTTAAAAAAGCATAACTATTTAAAAGAGCCTCTCTAAGAGGCTCTTTAGTTTTTTGTAAAAATTCCACAAAATAAAAACTTTTAGGACTCATACACGTATATAATTAAGAAAACAATGCAGATAATTTAGGTAACAGGGGAAAACCAAATATATAGAATTATAGGTGAACCAGATGTTCAAAAAAAGGAAACAAAATAGAAAGACAAGAAAAGAAAAAAAGGAAGGCTTTTTTCGCCAAGTATGGGACGATATATTAGATACTGTGATATTTGAAATCGTTTGGGGAGTCATCTCAGCAATCTTTAGGGGAGCACTTCGTTTTATAAAACACATCAATTAAGATTACTTAATATTAAGCATAAAAAAGAGACCGAATGATAGGGTCTCTTTTAATTAGAAATTTTATAAATATCATAATTAACTTCTCAAAAAAGCATACTCTTTTGTTAGAATTGCTTTCTTATGTTCTTCAAACAGTTCCACCGTTTTCACTTGATAATCTCTAGGCTCTTTGTGAGCTAAACGAAATAATTCAGCCTCATACTTTTCTCTAAATAAATACAGTTCCTCAATACTATATCGATTAATAACTAAGTAGCAATGATGAGGGTAAGTGATAGGGCGCATTTTTATTTCATTTGTTAAATTTGCAGCTAAAATCGTCTTTTCTTCAAGTTCTTTACAGAGTGACACAATAATTTCGTTAGCATATTTTAAGTCAATAAATTGGTTATTTTCCGCTAACATTCTAATCTTTCCACATTGTTTAAGATCCATAATATTCACCTTTTTTCAAAGAAGAGTTTATTTGATTGTATTTCTTACATTAAAATAAAAAAATACTCTAAATCTAGAAAGATTTAGAGCGCATCTTTATTGATAGTGCAGCGGAAATTAAACAAGCTATAATAGCAAATATACCAGCCGCATATAAAATGTAAAACGGATTCTTTACTACAAGAGCCCCCATATACCCTAAACTAAATGTTGTTCCTATGTTTCTTGCAAATGACTGTAAAGAGGATGCAAATCCCTTCTCACATTCATTTGAAAGCTCGTATGAACCAATTGATGCTGTTGTCTGAATCAAACCATAACAAAAGCCGTGAATCATTAGAATAAGGAAAGTACATAAAAGTGGGGTATGTTCTGTATAAAAGAAGAAAGGGATAGTAGAAAGGGTAATAATTAAGTTCCCAAGAAGAATCGGTTTCTTATATTTATACTTGATTACAATTTTCCCAGATAGGTACGAGGATAACATCCAACCTAAACTGATTCCTGCTAAGATTAATCCACTCATTAATACACTGCTTCCTTGAACCTTTTGAAGAAAATATGGAATGAATGATTCTAAACCAAATAACGCAAAGAAGAACAAGAAAGTATTAAAGTTAAAGAAAAGTAGCGGGTAATTTTTTAAGATACCGATTGGAAGAAATGGTGTATCTGTATTACGTTCTGTTCGGTAGAACATCACAACTGTAAGGATAGTTACAGGTAATAAGAAAACTGTCCATTCCCAGTTCATCGTTAAAATTAATACTGAAAATGCGGCAACCGCAAAGTAGAATGCTGATGCCCAGTTAATAGGCGATTGAACGCGTTTAGCTTCATCTTTATAAGGAATCATTAACAAAAGTGTAATAACACCTAATGGAATATTAATAAAGAAGATCCATCTCCAGTTTAATAATTCTACAATCATTGCTCCTACAAGTGGACCTAGTAAAGCACTAATGCCCCAAATTAAAGAGAAATGACCTTGGAATTTCCCACGTTGCTTAACAGTCAATAAATCACCTAAAATAATTCCCGTAGCAGGCAAGACACCACCAGCTGCTAGCCCTTTTAATGCACGGTATACAATTAACTCAGGCATTGAGTCAGCAATACCGCATAAAAACGAGAAGATAGTGAAAAATGCTGTGCACCATAGAAAAACAACTTTTCTACCAAATCTATCCGTTAATTTTCCGAATATCGGTATAGTAATTGTTGATAATAGCGTGTAAATTGAAAAGATCCACGCATAATATCTATCTCCACCAATATCTTTTGTAACAACTGGACCTGTTGTATTTAAAATCGTCGTGTCCATAGCAACCATTAAATTTGTGATTAATAGGCTCCAAAGAACAAATTTTGTTGAACTTTTCATTCTGCCACTCCCAGTCTTTTTTGTATGTTTTCTATCGATTTAATAAAAGAAAAGTCTGTTGTTCCCTTTATTTAATTAAATTCAAAAGGAAAATAACTGGGTATATTATATAGCGAAAAAAATGATTGTTGAGAAATTCATATAATTGTTCTAGAAGCCTTTTGTAGCAAGGGTTTTAATAGAGTTTTTACAGAAGATATAGTATGATTTCTGGCATTTTGCAGACTCTTCCTTATAATAACCGGAAGAAGGGAGAGGTCTTATGAATAGAAATTTAACAAGCGGTGCCAAGCGCAAACTACGTCAAGATTTCTTTTTAAGCTCATTCATCTTTTTAGCAATAATTGTTATAGTAGCTATTAAGTTTCTAGGTTTCAGTTCATTATTATTTTTAATTCCGTTATTTATAGTGAGAAGGACGCTAGTAAAACGATATAAAAGGGATTGTTATATACTTGAAAACGGGATGACAAAAGAAGCCTATTTATTCAAGTATCAAAAAACAGGTGTAACAATTAATGATAAAGTTCAATATGTAGCTTACTTTCAAACTACACACAATGCCACAGAAATAACTTTAAGAGATAAGACGTTCTATAAAGAAAAACTTCAAGATGACTATAAGTACACTCTATATTACAGCCCCAAATACCCAGATAAATGTATTGTATTAGAGTTTCGTAATTTGACACCGAACGAAACCTTTCAGGCTGAACAAAGCTCTGTCAACCAATCCATTCAAGAGGATAGCAAAAAAACGTTATCTTCAAATCCTGCTATCAAAAACGATTCAAACAATGGAAGCCCATTCTTTTAAATAAAAAAAGCACTCAATCTTCAAAAGAGACTGAGTGCTTTTTCAATATAATTTCTTATGAAAAATTTTTATTTTAAGTTGATTAATTCTGTTTCAGTTCCAAACGCACCAGTTTGAACTTGTAATTGTAAATCACCAGCAGTTGCTACTTCCGGTGCTACGTCAAACACTACTTTACCGCTCATTTCTGAATCAGGGTTTAACTGTTGAAGGAAGAAACTATTTGTAATGTTTCCACTTTCATCTTGGTTAGCAGACATACTAGCCGTTGCATTAGCTTCATATGTTTTGTCTTCACGTTTTAATTTAAAGAAGTTTGAATCAACTGTTACAGCTTTATCTCCACCGTTCTTAACAGTTACTTCAACAACAAGGAACTTTTGGCTAGCCTTTTCCGGTAATGCAGAAGGTCCCACTTGATCAGCAGGTGTTTTGCTTGTAACTTTATATGTCATTTTACCAACTTTAACTTCTTCATTCATACCAAAAGACTTTTCTTCTTTGGCAGAATCAGTATCTGTTGTTTTTGTTTCTTTTGAAGCGCTTGCACTTTCAGTTTTCGTACTCTCTTTTGTATCAGTAGATTGAGTAGTATCATCACTCTCTCCACCACTAGCAATAGCAATAACTACGATAATTGCTATTACCCAAACCCACCATCTTTTTAAAAGAGGTTTTTTCTTTTTGTCTTTCGCCACGATGTTCTTCCTCCTTAAAATTCTCTCGCATATTATGTATGACAATATTACAAATGCGTGAGCTTCATCTCCAAAAAGTATTATAATATTATAATTTTGGTAAATCTAGAGGTTATTTTTTACAAATCGGCATTTCTCATTTATTTTTTTATGCTTTTTTTAAAAAGTATAAGAAATAAAACGCGCTATATTAAGGTTTCTCTAAACTTTTTTCAAAGAATAAAAAAAAGGGGGATTTTTTTGAGAACACTTAAAATGTATGCAACAATTGGTATTAATCTAATAAAATGGAACAAAACCCTAACAAAAGACGCTCTAAAATTTTACAATAGAGGAAACCCGGTTAGGGCATATCAATCCATTGATGAGACTGTAATTATCTTTATGGAAAAGATTATAAAAATATCTGGAGCAAGAGTCAAAGTAACAGGGTTTGAAGCCTTAGATAAAAACGAAACATACTTGTTTGTTAGTAATCATCAGAGTAACTTCGATATTCCGCTCCTTTATACATATTCTCCTATCAAAATGGCATTTGTAGCTAAACAAGAAATGCGGAAGATACCTATTATGGGAAAACTAATGGAATTAAGAGGCCACATCTTTATGAATCGTGACAACCCTAAAGATGCTGTTAAATCAATACAAAAAGGAATAGAAGTACTTAAGAGCGGTGCTAGTCTTGCTGTATTCCCAGAGGGAAGTAGAAGCAAGGGAGAAGAGATGGGTTCTTTTAAACCTGGAGCATTAAGGCTTGCTATAAAATCGGGAGTAAAAGTTGTCCCTGTAGTTATTAACGGATCCTACAATCTGATGGAAGCAAACGGCGGTAGAGTAAAACCGGCAGATGTAGAAATTAAATGTTTGGAGCCTTTAGATCCCAAAAACTATAAAGATGCTGTTAAACTAACAGAAGAGCTGGAATCAATTATTAAGAACGAACTTCAGCAAAGTCAAAGCATAAAAAGATAGAAGGTGTTTTTTTGGAACATATTCAACAATTAACACAACTTATAAAAGACGCAAAGAGAATTACATTTTTTACGGGCGCAGGTATAAGTACTGAATCCGGTATTCCTGATTGGCGTAGTAGCAATGGTCTTTGGACTAATAATAAAAACCATCAGGATTTAATCTCTATATCTTACTTCCGGGCAAACCCCAAAGATTTTTGGAAACCCTATAAAGAGATTTATAACATCAAACTACTTAACAACTATGAGCCAAACAGTGGTCATCGTTTTATAACTAAGTTACAAGAACAAGGCAAAGACGTAACTGTTATTACACAAAATAACGATGGTTTACACACTGCAGCTGGAACTAAGAGAGTATATGAAGTTCACGGGACATTAACAAATGCTAGTTGTCCAAAATGTAAAACTGTTTACGATTTAGATTACATAAACAACAACGATATTCCACGGTGCACTAGAACAAACGCTAAAGACCAGGCTTGCAACTTTATATTACGTCCTGATATTGTGCTTTTTGGTGATCCTATTAAATACTATAATGAATCGCTTGATAGCGCCTATGCATCAGATTTATTTGTTGTTATGGGAACTTCACTTGAGGTTGGGCCAATTAATTCAATACCACAATACATTGGCAGAACAGATATACCAATGGTTCTAATTAATAAAGATGAAACCAACTTTGATGATTTATTTGATTTTTGCATCTACAGAGGTATAGGAGAAACACTTAGGGAAGTTGAAAAAGGACTACGCTTTTAAGCGTGTCCTTTTTTTGTTATCCCGAAGCTATAAACACAAATTATCAAAGAAAGAAAACAATCCTTGCTAGCTAATGTATAAGCAGGGAGGTGGAAGTAATGGTTGCTACCTATGCTTATCCTGCAACTGAATTCATTCTTTTTTATCTACACAGAGAGAATCCTGGGTTTATGATATTTGCTGTAATTATATTGTTAATTGCAATTGCTAACTGCCTTTTCACTTTAAAAAAAGAAAAGAAAGACGATGACAAGAAAGACTGATACCAGTCTTTTTTACTTTTTTTACAAATGATGTAAGATCGTGAATACAGTTCTATTTTTTAGAGAAATAAAATCTAAAAAGGGAAGGTTTCAACACCACTTAATGTTTTAAGTAGTTATTAAATTTCAGTTAAGAGGTGTTTAGATGAAAAAGTTAATTACTAGCTTAGGAGTAACAGCTATAGCTGTTGGTATGATAAATGTTGTAAATTCACCTATTGTTCTTGCGGATGCACAACCTGGTGACGTAATTGTTACTTTAGGAGAAGATTTAAGTGTAGGTCAAAAAAATACAGTTTTAAAAGATATGAATGTTAGTGAAAATGACGCACAAATTGTTTATGTTAACAACGGAGAAGAACATAAATATTTAGGTAATTATATTCCTGAGTCTCAAATCGGTAGCAAATCTATTTCTTCGGCAAAGATTACTTTAGGAGAAGAAGATACAGGCTTGGTAGTTGAAACTCATAATGTTAACTACATTACTGACGAAATGTATTTAAACTCATTGTCTACAGCGGGTGTAAAGGATGCTAAGGTTTATATTACGGCTCCATTTACCGTGTCAGGAACAGGCGCTTTAACAGGAATTATTAAAGCTTATGAAGTATCAAGCGGTACAAAAATTGACGAGTCACAAAAACAAGTTGCGAATCAGGAAATGGTGACTACAGCTCAATTAGCTTCAAATGATGAAATTGGTCAAGAAAAAGCGGTTGAATTTATGAGCAAAGTTAAAGAAGAAATCTCTAAAGAAAACCCTAAAACAGATGAAGACATTAAAACGATTATTCAAAACATCGCTGTTGATATGAATATCAATCTAACTGCAGATCAACTGTCACAGTTAGTAGATTTATTTGGAAAAATTAAAGATCTTCACATTGACTGGGAGAAAGTAAATAAAACATTTGATGCAGCAAAAGAAAAGTGGAACAATTTTGCTCAATCTGAAGAAGGAAAAAATATTATTGATTCATTTATTGCGTTTATGAAATCAATTTGGCACGGTATCACTGCTGTATTCGGTAACAACTAAGCAAGCATAAAATAAACATTTCTAAATAAGGGATGTTTATTTTTTTCCACTTTAACCGATTAATCACGTAAACTCTTCTTAACTCATAGAATGCAATAAAGGGGTGTTTAAAATAGAAAACTTGTTAAAACTTTCAAACCTTTTTACCGAATATGGGCATTACTTTATTGGCGCAGGGACTATTTATTTCTTAATTTCATACTTATTTAATCAAATAGATGAATATAAAACAGTAGAAAATACGTGGGAACAAACAAAAGAGCATAAAGCTAAAAATTATTTCCATTAATATTAGAATTGAATATCGAACAAGAACAGTTTAACCATTTAGATTATAAAAAAGTAGGACAACCTGATGTCTTACTTTTTTGCCGTCCCCCAAATACAATTTAGCCTTCGCTAAACATTATTTTGATAAGTCTCTAATTTTTCACCAAAAATATTTTCTTTTACATCAAAAAATGTAAGATGAATAAAATTGATTTGTTGAAAGAAAGAGGGGTTTTTATGAAAAAGAGTGCATTATCTGCACTGTTGTCTAGTTTCGTTCTCATTTCCACTCTGTTAGTCCATCCTACGAACACAAGAGCCGCTGGACCTTTTATTGAAACTCAAAAACAGAGCACCCCTGTATATGAGAATAGAACAGGGAGTTTAGAGTTAGTAGGTTATCTAAACCAGTTTCAACAGTTTCCGCTAGTAAAAGAGATCAACCCAAACTGGTTTCAAGTTAAATACGGTAACTCAAATGGCTATATATTAAAAAGTACAGCTAATTCCGTGTTATATCCGAACTACGAAAATGTAAATATAAAATATAAAAACCTTAAAGAAACCATCATTACACTAAGAGATACTCCAGTGTTTGATAATACTTCGGGGAAGTTAGTACAATTTGCAACGATCAAGGAGAATAGGCGATATCCAATTCTATACCCAGCAGGGAACTGGTACGCTGTAGACGTGTCAGGAAGAATTGGATTTATATATAAAGGAAATATAAAACCGGACAAAGGAATCCCAGTATTAATGTATCACCACTTGCTAAAAAGCTCTGAAAATATTAATTTCAGAAACAGCTCTACAATTACACCAGAGCAATTTAAACAACAAATGGAGTACTTACATCAAAAAGGCTATGAAACGATTACTACAAGCCAATTAGAACAGTATGTAATGGGGAATTTGAATCTTCCTGGTAAAACTGTACTAATAACATTTGATGATGGCTTAAAAACAGTCTTCCTTTACGCTTACCCAATTCTTAAACAATACAATATGAAGGCAGCGGCTTTTCTAATTACTTCAAGGATTACAAACACCCCATCTAACTTCAATCCCAAAAACCTACAAACGTTATCTAAAGTGGAAATGAATCAAATGAAAGATGTCTTTGAGTTTCAAGGTCATACTCACCAGCTTCATTCACTTAATTCAAAAAATAAGTCTGCTGTAGTTACACAGCCGCTTTCAGTAGTTCGAAACGACTTAATGGTTAATAAAATACAAGTTAATGCAAAAGCATTGGCATATCCGTTTGGTCAATATAATGCCTCCATTATCAATATATTAAAGCAAACAGGCTTTACAAGTGCTTATACTACGCATAATGGTTATGTACATATCGGAGACAACCCATACCGAATTAATCGTTTTGGTATTGAGCCACAAATGACATTTCAAAAGTTTCGTTCTATTTTTGAATGAAAAAAACGACCTTATAAGGTCGTTTTTCTTTTCTATAATTCAATAGCTTATAAATGCGTACCGGTATACAGCATATATCGTTGGTGACAGAATTAAATATATTATGATTATATTGCTAACAGAAGTATATTCACGTTTTCTGAAAACAAAAAGTGTATACGCAATCTCCCACAAAACCCATAATACAAAGAACAATTTCCAAAAATCCTGACTAAGAAATCTGTATTCTACAACATAAAAAATCAATCCAAACAGACTTACCAAAGAGAAGATTAAGTCGAATTTAGATAATTTAGTGTTGTATCCACCACTTAAAATTGACATAACAGTATTCGTGCCAATAATCCCGATATAGATGATCCACAAGATAGTCACAAAAGAAAATCGCACCTCTCCATTTTCCGTCTATTTCCTTTATCATTCCCGCTTTAAGCATTTATAAAAGCTTACTCAAAATTAATTTAGAATTTAGATGGCAATTGGTAATTCAACAAAACTTAATATCGAATGAACCCCTCTTACATCAAGTTTGCTATGTTAAGGCAGTTTAATATTGGAGAAGATTATCGAATAATAGCATTCCATCTTAATACACATTGACAAATATGCTCTAACGGGTCAGGGCTAAATATATTTAAAGCATTGTTAGGAGAAAGAGAGCCATCCGCCCAAGAATACTCCACTAAGAAGATTTCTACAGTGGAAGTAATATGTTGTTTCCACTCGCTTTCAGAAAGGGGAGAGACCGTTCCTTCCTTGCTTCGGATTGTGGCACCCATTTCATTAATCGTAACCAATATTGGTTTTCCGCTTTTATCCCGAAACTCTTTCCAAGCGATTCCCTCATATAAAAGGAATGACCATCCGGCAAAATCTTTATTCAAAACTTTTTCTATTTCAAACAAACTGCATTTCAACTAAATACATCTCCATTTCAGCAATATCTGCTTTCATTATAACCAGATACTACATACCGAAACCTATAGCCTAATCTTACATTCAAATGCAATTATTACATTATTAGTGAATGCTCTTCTTTTTAAATTGGCCGCCTCTTGCATCGTTCACATTTGCTGTTGCTAAAAATGCATTAGGATCTATTTCTTCAACAATGTCTTTTAACTTAGCTTCTTCTAATCGGTTAATAACACAAAAGATAACCTTCTTTTCTTCACCGCTATAAGCACCTTCTCCATTTAAATACGTAACTGTTCTGCCAAGGCGGTCTAAAAGTGCTTCACCAATTTCTCTAGGTTGATTACTTATAATCCACACAGATTTAGATTCATCCAATCCTTGTACTACAATGTCTATCATTTTAAAGGCAATAAAGTATGCAACCAGAGAGTATAGGGCGCTATTTAAGTCGAAAACAATACCAGCACAACTTAGGATAAATAAGTTAAGGATCATCACAACTTGTCCTACCGAGAAGGCGCTTTTACTACTTATAAGCAAGGCAACAATCTCCGATCCGTCAAGAGAACCGTTATTTTTAAGAACAATTCCAATTCCGATACCCATTATAACCCCACCGAAAATAGCCGCTAAGAAAGGTTCTTCAGTTAGAGGAGCGGTGTGATGAAAAAGAGTAGTGAAAAGAGCTGTCAAAGCAACCCCATATAAACTTTGAAACGAAAAAGTCTTCCCAATTTGCTTGTATCCCAAGTAGAGAAAAGGGAGGTTAAGAATAACTAAGTACACTCCTAGCGAGATAGGTGTAAGTGCATCTAACATCATTGATATCCCGACAACTCCACCATCAATAATGTCATTTGGTACTAAAAAAGCTTCCAACCCAAATGAATAGATTAGTGCCCCAAGTGTAATAAAAAAATAGTTTTTAACAAATTTTAGTAAAACGCCTTTCTTTTTAACCAATTGTTTTGTCATCAAATCAAACTCCTTTCGCCAGTCATTTAAAAAAACCTTCTATTAATTGGTTGTTTTAAAATTAGAAAATTCCTGAAAATTCCTGGAAAAAGCCTGATTGATAGATAACGATTTTTTTGAAAATAAATAAAGGAAATATTCGATTAAAAAGTCATCTTATATACACTCAATTTTAAGTAATTAAAAGTGATTATTATTTCAATAGCATAGCCGATAAACAGCAAAAGCAAAATTGTAATAAATTACACTTAATTCGAGATATTTCGATTATAATCAGAGTGTTTACTTATCCGACAGGGGGACGTTAATATGGCAATTACTAATTTAAACAAAGATAACTTTACAAGTGAAATAGGTGAGGGAGTAGTTTTAGTAGACTTCTGGGCCCCGTGGTGCGGGCCGTGCAAAATGATTGCACCTATTTTAGAACAACTTGACCAAGACCTTAACGGCAAAGCACAAATTAAAAAGTTAAACATTGATGAATATGGTGAAATTGCACAGCAATATGAAATTATGAGTATTCCTACAATGCTTGTTTTCAAAGATGGCAAGCAAGTAGACAAGGCTCTTGGCTATCAACCAAAAGAAAAATTAGCTAGCTTACTCGAAAAACACATCTAATCTTAAAAGAAAATCATCTAGTCTAAAGCTAGCGTGATTTTCTTTTTTCTCCGATTTAAGCCTCAGTACTCCTTTTGTGCCTTTTAGAATTTTTTACAAATTAAATGACATAGACCATCTATTCCTTTTACTAAAAAAATAGAACAGAATCTATTCGTACTTCGAAATTACAGAAATTTTACCCCAAATTTAAAAATGTACCTTAAAATACGAAAAATCTAGGTGGCTTTCACCATAGAAAGCCTTAAATGGGAATTCGGTTCAAATCCGAAACTGCCCCTGCAACTGTAACGGCTACGTCCGGAGTCAGATACCAGCCTGTTTTTTAACACTTTCCAGCTCTCCAGGGTGCGAGAAGAGGAACGAAATTTAATTCGTTCTTATTCTCGCCCTCTGTAGATGCTGACGGCGAATTTTTTGTACCTATAGAAAGTTTGCACAGGGTTCAGCGGAACCTTTTAGATATTACATTTGAGGAGGAGATTTAATGTACAACCAACAACTAATCGACAATTTAAATAAAGCAATTGAAAGCCATTTTCCACTAATCGCTAAAGTAGAGGAAGGTATGAACACAGCTCGTAAGGGTGTATCTCGTTTAGTAATGTTAGACCGTTATTCTTTAAAAGATACAGCTAAATTAACATTAACAATTGGCGACTTGGTAGTGCTAACAGTTAAAGAAGACCCTAAATGGCCTGTACGTGGAGTGGGTTACGTTAAAGAGATTCTAGACCACAAAGCAGTTATAGAAGTTGAAGAAGAATACAGAGGCGCTATTGAAAATCCTCAAGAAGCTGAGAGCGGTTTAGTAACAAGAGATTTCAATTCATTTGAAAAAGTTCTAGAAATCTACTATGAACAAATCGCAAAACGTAATGCACGTGGATTATCAGAAGTAGAAGCTCCTAACGTAAGAGCAGATATCCAAAAAGCATACGAACAAGAATTAGCTTCTTCACGATTTGTTCCAGCGGGACGAATTTTATATGGCGCTGGTTCAGGTGCTCAAGTTACGTTCTTTAACTGTTATGTAATGCCATTTGTTCCTGATAGTCGTGGTGGTATTGCAGAACATCGTAAACACGTTATGGAAATTATGAGTCGTGGCGGTGGAGTTGGAACTAATGGTTCAGCACTTCGTCCCAAAAATGCTCCTGCCAAAGGAGTAAATGGACGTTCTTCAGGATCTGTATCTTGGTTGGACGACATTGCAAAGCTTACTCATCTTGTTGAACAAGGTGGTAGCCGCAGAGGTAAAAATGTGTGTGTGCCTCTGCGTTAACAAACCTCGTGAACTGCTGGGAAACCTCGTTAGAAAAATCTTTGCTACAACGCAGTTGGAAACGACAAACGTGAACGCTTGAAAAAAAGATTTGGAGACAATCAGCATCCAAGCTCCTAAGTCAAAAGATAGGGAGAAGGTTCAACGGCCATCGAAACCACATCATTTACTTTAAGTATGGTGGAAGGGAGTAGACGTAGGGATCAAGCGATCCCGAAGTGCGAGGGTATCTAGAAAAAAGATACAAGATATGGTCTGTTCTGTGGCGACATAGAAGAGTTAGAGTAGCGCCTAACGAATCGCATAATTCAGGCACAAATGATTATGCACAGTGATTGGCATCCGGATATTGTTGAATTCATCATTTCTAAAATGCAAAACCCGAAAATCCTACGTTTTCTTATTGCCAACTCAAAAGATCCTCAAATTATCGAAGAATCCAAAAAGAAACTAAACTTCACTCCATTATCACCAGATGAAAAAGAGATGTACGAAGGTATTGTTGCTGGCGATTTCAGTGCTTCTGCTAAGAAGAAAGCACAAGAATTATTAAAAGACGGCGGTACATACTCTGTACATAATCCAGAGTTCTTAACTGGTGCTAATATCTCAGTAAACATTTCAAAAGAATTTATGGCAGCTGTAGAAAGCAACGGTGACTTTGAATTACGTTTCCCTGACATTGCTAATTATGATAAAGAGGAAATGAAAGTATACAACGAAGAATGGCACAAAGTTGGAGATGTTCGTGAATGGGAAGCAAGAGGTCATAAAGTAAAAACATATCGCTCAATTAAGGCACAAGAATTGTGGAACTTAATTAACATATGTGCTACCTACTCTGCTGAACCAGGAATCTTCTTCATTGATAATGCTAATGAGATGACCAATGCAGCAGCATATGGACAAAAAGTGGTTGCTACTAACCCGTGTGGTAAGGTTGTTTGCCTCACGTTAAACATCGCGGAATAAAGCGGGGAGGCTTCTATCAATAAATGATAGGTGCTAATCCGAGTCCGAAGGTAAGTGTAAAAAGCTTACCAGGCGCAACGCATAGATAGTGAACCTGTTTATTCAGAATATAATCTATCCACGAGGCCGCGACACATTTAGTGAAAAGGTATGCTGAACTGAACTAGAATTGACTAGTTGTAGCAATGATTTGAGGGATTATTGCAATGAGGGAAACCTCCAGAACTTGTTGATAAAAAGCAACAGGGATAACAATTGGAACAACCTCTTGCTCCGTGGAGCGTATGTAACCTTGCCGCTGTTAACCTAGCAACAATGGCTAACAAAGAGTTAGGAACTGTAGATTACGATCAATTAAGAAAAACAGTGGAAATTGGTGTACGTATGCAAGATAACGTAATTGACTCCACACCTTACTTCTTAAAAGAGAACGAAAAACAAGCTTTAGGAGAACGCCGTGTAGGTTTAGGTGTTATGGGATTACACGACTTATTAATTTACTGTGGTGCACGCTACGGTTCAGATAAAGGTAACGAAATCGTAGAGAAAGTTTTTGAAACAATTGCTACTACTGCATATAGAACTTCTATTAAGCTAGCTAGTGAAAAAGGAAGTTTCCCATTCTTAATTGGTAAAGACGACACAGAAACGATGCAATTAAGACAAAACTTCATTAACACTGGATTTATGAAGAAAATGCCTGAGGATATCCGTCAAGATGTTCTTAAATATGGTATTCGCAACTCTCACTTACTAACGGTTGCACCTACTGGAAGTACAGGAACAATGGTTAACGTAAGTACTGGATTAGAGCCTTACTTTAGCTTCTCTTATTTCCGCAGTGGACGCCTAGGAAAATTTATTGAAGTTAAAGCGGATATTGTTCAAGAATACTTAGATAAACATCCTGAAGCAGAGGGAAATCTACCGGAATTCTTCGTATCCTCAATGGAGCTTACTCCAGAAGAACACGCTGATGTTCAATGTATCATTCAACGTTGGGTTGACTCTTCAATCAGCAAAACAGTAAATGCTCCTAGAGGTTACAACGTAAGCCAAGTACAAGCTGTTTACGAGCGTTTATACAAAGGTGGAGCAAAAGGTGGAACTGTTTATGTTGATGGTTCTAGGGATGCTCAAGTATTATCTCTAACAGCTGAAGAGAACACTGATTCTACGTCTGATTCAGAATTAAACCTATACAGTAATGATGCAGATGTAACAGCAACTTCTGATGTAGTATATGGTTCTGAATTAGGAAACACTTGTCCAATCTGTCGAGAAGGAGAAGTAAAAGAAATCGGTGGATGTAACAGTTGTGATACTTGTGGTATGCAACTAAAATGCGGACTATAAGCAGACTATACGAAAAAGCCCTGTACTAATAATAAGTACAGGGCTTTTTCTAGTTCACTCTATCAATCAGTCTCATCAGGGAATACTTATGTATATGCGTCAAGAAATCAGTTATGACAATAATAAAGAAAAAAACATAAAAAAAGGTAAATTAATTACCTTTTTTCATAGCTTTATTTAAGGCTTGCTTATCCTTTTAATATGGTCACATAATTATTTATTTCATCTGCCAACTCATCAGCATTTTTACTTTCTACAAAACTTAAAGTACGACACCGATCAACCATTACTGTGTAGTAATCAGTATTATCTTGAACCGAGTAATCTATCATTACTTCTGCTGGCGTACCCACTTCAATACATATTTTTGCATATTGTTTTATTGTATCCTGTTCAATCTTCATTCCATCATATAACATATTTTTTCTCCTCTACGTTTTAATTATTTTAAAATATATTAACTTATCTTTTATATAAATTTAGGGTTTTAAGCTGCTGCTAGTTCTTCTTTATAAAGTAAATTAATTCTATCTAACAACTCTTCTTCCTTAAGACCACATTCGTACCAATTAATCCAACCATCATCTATACAAGTACCGGATTCAATTTTTACTACCTTTCCGTTTTGTATAATTACAGCTAAATCAAATTCTCCTGATTGCAAGAACCCTTTGGTACTAAAGTGCACATCCCATTCTTTTTTACTTCTTTTAACCACATTTGCAAAAAGCACAGTCATATTATATCTACTCCTTATGTTTTCCATATCTAGTTCTTCTGTATATAACACATACATTTTAATTCGATATTTTAGAATATGATAAAATAATTAAAATTTTTTATAATGAGTAACGCTTGAAAAAAAGAGCAAGGAGATATACATAAGTATATCTCCTTGCTCAGTCAGTAGGTTCAGTTTTAGAACGAGGTTAATATAATATATTCAGTGTTAGTACAACTTATGCATACTTTTTTGTATTATTCAGCAGCAGTCCCAAGTGTACATAACATTTGTAAAGTTAAGGTTTTTAAGGTCTTCTCTTTTAATAAAGAAGTTTGCTATTCCAGAATCTCCAAACATAATCTCTGCTTCACCATCTGTATCAATTTGAAGCAACAACATTTCATATTCTTTTAATTCATCATTGTGCCCTCTAGGGTCATCTTGAGTAAAATACGCATAGCCACCAACTTTATGTCCATCAACGTCCAATTCATCTACATATTTATCAATTAAATCATCGTCATCAGTTAAATCACTTTCTTCATCAAACAAATATTCGAAACGGTAATCCGCTGTTGATACAGGCTCATAATCCAGTTCGAATTTCAATAATCTTTCCTCTGGTACCGGAAACAAGCTGTAATCGTAGTTCATTTTTTCTAAATAACTAAAATTAGTGACTAATTTTAATTCATCAGTTACAACTTCCTTGTGATACACGACTCTAAAATTTTCTTGATTAGTAGGCTCATCAAAGTCAGCTCCATATATGTCATCCTTATCAGAAGTAGCTGTGATAAAGAATTGTAGCATTCCCTTAGCCGGCATATCATCTAAGCGAGGCATTTCTTCATAATTAATTTGAGCTAATAGAAGCATAGGGTTTCCGTATAAATCAAGCGGGTGCTCCGCTCCAATAGGAAGGTAGGGATAGCCACCAAATTTGCTACTATGTAATTTCGCTTCTGCTTCAACAGTTTCTATTTTTATATACGGTTTAATTGTACTTTCAATATCTGCTCTATAAGGTTCTAGCTCAACTGGTAACTGAAGTTCTTTATTTATCAATGTAATTTCTCCCTTTATTCTATAATAATGACTGCAAGCAATATGTATTAGAGAGGTATTTTTATTGCTTTCTAACACCTCCACCTTCTAATGTAGCAAGGAAACTGCAATCTCACAACCAATACAACTAGAGATCGATATTAAAAATATTTGATATGAAAAAACCCACTTTAAAAAGTGAGCTTTTGTCTTTAATATTATTGATATAAACTACAAGCTAAACCTATAATTATTGAGAATCGACCGCTTTAATCTGAATTGGGTAATTACACTCTCCACATATGTATCTGTCCCATCCCCCATAATTATTATCATATTTTAAATTCTTTTTTTCTCCACATTGACCACAGTGCAATTCTTTTCGGTATTGATCTTCTGTCATAATCTTTTTCTCCTTTTTTAACTAATTTTTCACCTTACTAATTATATCTATTTTTTATCTCAAAAAGGAAAATGTACATTTTTCACCAGAAGAACCTTTTATTTATTAATTCATTTACTTTAAGAAAAGGGGTTTACAATGACCAACAAAGAAAACAATACATTTTTAAATATACCGCTACGAGCAAACAAACAAGAAACAAGTAGAAATCACTATATTAAATTTTTACCGGTTCCAGTATGCGAAACAGTAGAAAGTTGCGAATATATTGTTACTCCCAAAAGAGAAGTTCTCGTAATGGACCTTCTTGAGAAATATTCAAAAAGAACCGTATTAAAGAGAGAGTTAGAGGGTAAGGAGAGAGTACTTCAATTTGTAAAGGCATTTAAACAGATACCTCCACACTTTGAAGTGTTTGTGTGGTCCGTCTTGGATGAAGGACCCGTTTATAAAATGAACTTAAAATGGGTAATTGATAACTTTGAATTACTTTGGAATGAATACAACAAACACGATCTAACAATAATTAGCGAGAACGGAAGGGTAGGCTTAATGGTTTCAGAGTACCCCGGCTATGTAGATTCTAGCTTTGAAAGTGATGAAATTCTATACCAAGTGAAAAAGTGGGGACTTATTTAAATCATTATATAAATTATCCAATTAGAATGGCCTCTCGATACTCAGGAATAGTTTCATAATCTCCCTCTTTAACAATTAAACCTAGGGAAATGTCTAAACCCAGACACTCATCTTCATACTCAATGTATTTGTGATAGTATTCGGAGTAAAATTGGTATTTAAGACCTCTCCATCTTCCTTCCACGTATTTCTCATAAGATTCATTTGCTAGTTTTTTTGTTTTAATATATTCAATAGCCATTTCTTTAACGGCCATTCTTCTACGTTCTTCTAAAAATGAAATCACCAATTGAATCACCTCTTTATAAACGTTTATTTATCTTCTTAAAGAAGTACGCTAAGAGACCTTTCTAACTTTAATCTTTTAGTCGTTCCTACACAGTGAACACCAAGGAAAATACAAAAAAGAAAGCAGGCACTAAATTGAAAATAATAGGATCGTTGCAAAAATGGGATGAGGAGGAGCTAGTAGCAATTATTGGCCCTAGAAAGGCTTCCAAAGCAGAATGTAACGCTGCCTATTGGATAGCTAGGAAATGTGTCGAAAAAGGCAAAATAGTGGTTTCTGGGCTTGCTGAAGGTATAGATACTTATGCACACAGAGGAGCCTTAGACGGAGGAGGGCAAACAATAGCAATTTTAAGCACTGCTATTGACGAAAAGATATTTCCTGAATCTAATCAAGAGTTAGCCGAGAGGATTAAGAAGAGCGGGGCACTTTTATTTCCCTTTGCAATTAGTTGGAGAACAGCAGATATTCAATACGGAAAAATTACACATCAAAAACCTCGTTACATACTTCGGTTATTAGAGAGGGATATTTTACTTGCTCATATGTGCCCAACAATTATGGCCATTTCCAATAGAAAAATAACCGGTGGGACACGCTGGGGCATTAACTATGGCTTAGTATATAATAAAACGGTGCTTCAGTATAACGAAAACGCCAATCTAGTTAGTTTAAAATATTCTAAAGCTAAGGTGGATTGGGAGACAGAGTTAAATCTACCTATTACCTAGTATTTTTAAGAAATTTGTTCTTTTTTTACTAATAAATGTTAAGATTTATTTGGTATAAAAAAGTTAAACAAAGGAATGATTTAAATGTCAGTTTACGCAAACAACTTAAAAAACGATTCTAGAATTGAAATATCTCGTTATGAAAACGAAATTACTCTAAGATTTGAAGACCCTCAGTATTCAAGGGACAACAATAGTTATGATCAAGACAATGAACGCAAACTTACGTTTAATTTCGAACAATTTAAGAGATATGTAGAAGCTATTATTAAAGTGAGAACTCTCGAATTTGTATTAACGAGCAAAAACGATTCATTTAATACCCATACAAATGTTGATGTAAGTATTACTAGCAATGAAGAGGAAGAAACAATTACTTTCCGAGTAGAATCTACAGATCTAATCTTTAACGAGTTAGAATTAACAACAATTGTAGATACATTACTACCATAAACAAAACAAAAAGCTGATATCAATACTGATGTCAGCTTTTAACTTTTTAAACAATCCTCTACTAAATTATTCAGATGTTTAGCTCTAATCATATCTTATCAAATAGATACCATTTATGTATTTTATGAAAACAAAAGAGAAAGAGGAAAATGAAGAGCAGTATAAGGAACAGTATGCTTGAGCAAAAATGCAGTTAAGAAAAACTCTATCAAAAAAACACTAAAAATATTTTTTGGTAAAAAACCACCCAGTTTAATTTACGAGATTGTTATTTATTATTTTAATAAACGTTATTTTTTTACTTATTAATTGTGGAAGATGGGACTTACTTTTCATTCCCTTTATTAAGTAATTTAATAAGAACCATTTTAAGAACATTTATTTAGTACATTATTTTAGTACCATTAATAACTTTTGAAGTGGAAATGGCTCTATATCAACGTTTGTGGTAATAACAAACCAATATCAAAAAGACACTAATAAATTTTCACATATCCTATTTATCAAACAACATCAAAAAATTAGCTATTTACAAATTAAAATTGTCTACTAACAATATTAATTTTTCAATTAACATTTATTTATAACAATTAACGTATTCTTTTTAACAATTCACAGCCGCTAAAAAATGTAAAAAAATAAAGTAGCCTGTTTAAAGGTCACTTTATTTTTTTACATTAATAATTTTTTTATAAAAAAAACAAATCATTGTTATTAGTTGGAATTAGAAAATAAAAGAGGGGATGACGAAGAACACTCATCTAACGATCAGTGTTTACCAAATTTTTCATACTGATTTTTCAATCCGTTCGGAGAACGTAGCAAAGTAAGCCTCATACTTTGCTTTTCTTTTTTCAAGAAAGGCTGTTCTTCCGTCTCTAGTTGTTGCTATATTACCAAAAGACGCAAGCGATGCAATAAGGCTGTCAATATGATCATATGTATTTTTCTTAAGTTTAGTAAAGTATTTCATTGCTTCATTTTTATTTTTTACATTACGACCCTCAGTCATAACTTCATCTGATTTTTCTTCGTTCAGTTCTTTAGCTTCAGGTATTAAAGGTTTAATGCGAGCAAGAACCCAATTATCACACCAATCAGTAATAACGGTTGTAATGTGATGTACCTTTGCTAACTTTGCTGCAATCGGATTAGAAGAAGGGGACTTGTCCGAACCAGAAATATCTACTTTGTCCTCAGTCAAATCAGAAGTTTGTGTAGAATCAAATTTCGGTAATAACGCTTCACTAAATAGAAGACTTTCAATGCTATCTGCTTGATGTGCATACTTACCCATCTCTTCAAATAGTTCCTCATAAACAATCTTACTAAAATAAGCAGACGCCTCTTTGGCTTTAACTAATAAGTGTTTGTTTTTTGGGGAGCACAAAGCACCCGCAAATTTCTTAATAGAGCGGTTATATACAAATCTAGCTAATTTTAAAAGCTCATCTTTTGCACCACAAATAACCTCTTGTTTGTTCGATTTTTGTTTATCGATCTTCAAAAGGGAATTGTATAAAGATTTTGCTACACCTAAAATTTCCTTACAAACTTCATCATTAAGCGGCTGTAAAAATCCAGCTTTGTATACTTTTCGACGAAGAAGGGTTCTTTCCGTATGGTTTTCCACAATGTCTTTTAATGTTCCTGGCTTAAAAGTGAACATAATTTCTTCTTTTCGAGACTCTATGCCATAGACCAGAGCAATATCAACGATTTTATTTAAAGGAGATTTTCTAATTGCTTCTATAGCTTTTAAAAGACGACTTCTGTTAAAAAATGAATTTCCTTGGCTTTTTTTGCTAGGGACAATCTCACTGAATTCAAACTTAACTTGTTCTGATCCAGAAGTAGACATTCTAAAAGCAGCCATTAATAACAATCTTTTTGCATTAATAGGCATATTTTTAAACGACTTATCATAAAAGAAAGAATAATTTTTGCAGTAACGGTCAGTTTTTTCATCGAATCCCAAAACTTTAGGCTTAATCAAGTTGAATTTGTATTTAATTTCATCTTCAGTATGTACAGGGACAAGCACTTTAGGGCTCATCTTGCAAGAAAATTTTTTCACGATTTGTTTCATATACTTTTTAGTTGTTCCAACACGATCCGCAAGTTGCTGAATCGAAAGTTGAACATCACCCTGCCAATCTGTACTTGATAAGGAGTAAAGACAAGCATCGAATTCAGTCGAAGAAAAATTATTATGTAACAATTGTCGACAAGCTTCCTGAGTAATCATACGTTGCCTTCCTCCTTTCTAAACAGTTAGTAATGGTTTGTTATTTAAAAAATTCTCTGAAAATTATAAAGTATTATTTCGAACTAATGAATTATGTATTTCTTTTTAGAGTATACGTGTTCGTACCGCTTGTGTAAATAGAAAGTTTACTACGACAAAATGGTCACAACTTGCTACGAAGCCTATGGTTGAGCGATTTATCTTACTACGACAAAATGGTCACAATGCAACCCTGGCATTCACAAACCCTTGAGAAACCTGACTTTTTTGCACATATCTTTACAAAATTATTATACTATCGTTGAACTTACTACGACAAAATGGTCACAAAAACGAGTTTACTACGATAAAATGGTCACAAAGACGAGTTTACTACGATAAAATGGTCACAAAAACAAGTTTACTACGACAAAATGGTCACAATTTCAGTTAAAAACACATAATATGTGTCGAAAAATGTCGATAAAAAATTTATGGTTTTTTGTAAAAAAACTAGTTTTTTTAACTTACTGCGGCAAAATGGTCACAAAAATGAGTTTACTACGACAAAATGGTCACAAAAACAAACTTACTACGATAAAATGGTCACAAAAACAAACTTACTACGATAAAATGGTCACAAAAACAAACTTACTACGATAAAATGGTCACAAAAACAAACTTACTACGACAAAATAGTCACAAAAAACTTACTACGACAAAATGGTCACAAAAAACTTACTACGACAAAATGGTCACAAAAACAAACTTACTACGACAAAATAGTCACAAAAAACTTACTACGACAAAATGGTCACAAAAAACTTACTACGACAAAATGGTCACAAAAACGAGTTTACTACGACAAAATGGTCACAAAAAAACAAACTTACTACGACAAAATGGTCACAAAAAAATAAACTTACTGCGGCAAAATGGTCACAAAAATGAACTTACTGCGGAAGAATGGTCACAAAAAAAGACTTAGAGATCTCTCTAAGTCTTTTCATCAATTTATTGTTGAGCGAGAAAGTTGTGCAGAAGTTTCAAATCCCAAAAGATGAGTCATCTGAGAAGGGGAGTGAAGCAAATCTTCCACTTCATATTGTGTAACAGGGATATATTCAATCTTAAATTTATCTCCTTCATAAGCAAATGACTTAATACCTGCTCCGTGCTCTACAATTTCCTCTAATGCCGCTTTTAACTGGTTATAATTATCTTTTCTATTTCCGTTTTTAAAGCGAAGTACACTTGCAAAGAAATTATAACTGTATACCTGCTCGTAGGATTTGTTTTGTGAATAACGTAAAAATCGTTCTTTTTGTAAAGCAAAGATAAGACTTCTAGACAGAGGTAATTCAAATCTTTTTATACTGTCTTTATACATTCTTATTGTTTGGTTATTTAAATATTCCTGATAGATATGGTCATTTACAGTAACCTCAGCGACCCATCCCTCAGTATTGTAATCAATTTTCAACGTCTCAAATAAACCAAAAACAAGAATACCTCCTTTATGAAAGACATTAAACTTCATATTTACCATCTTTAAAAGTCGTTCTTGAACCAGTTTATAATTTTCTACACTTTTAGACTTAAATAGATTTTTAACTATCTGTCCAATTTCAACAACTACTTTTCTTTGGGTGGCAAAAAGCTCATTTCTATATTTTAAGACTTCTGAAAATATCTTTTCATCTGTGTTATCTAGAAGCCCAACTTGTTTTTTCTCTGAATACTCCTGAGCAACTAAAATACGAAGGGTATATTCAGACGTTGGATTGAAATCGTTATAACGATAATTGGACATATCTTGTTTAATTGTGTCCTCTGACAAATCTAATTTACCTCTTCCTTCAGAAAAAATAGGGTGACTTACATAGGAATAAGGTTTCTCAATGATTACATCCTGAATATTACCATCGTATTTCTTCATCAGTAGATCACCAATTATAATTACTATATCTGCTACAACGGCCTTTTCGATTTGACTATCTGCTTTTTTCTTCATATAGAAATAATTTGAAAGGTAACTATTTGTATCATTACACCAATTTTGTAGTATTTCAATTCTTTCTTCAATGACTTCTTCTGGCGTTTGTTTTCTAAAGAATTCTTGAAAACCTGTTTCACCATAATTCTCAAGAGAACTTTTTAAGAACTTATATTCTTCTGTTAGTTCTTTAGGGCTTTTAGTATTAGGTTTTTTATAATCCTTAATAGCGCCTTGGACCCAACGCTTTTTTGTTTGATTTCTTCTTTTACGGTTATTTCTTAAGTTTTCTTTAATTTCATCATTTATAAATGAATTATCATATATTTTTTGTATTATTGAAAATTTATCTTCACCTGTAAAGTAGTTTAGAACACCTTCAATATTAATATGTTCATCAATAACTTCCCATACTTGCATAATGAAATATTTTGGTAGTTTTGACATTTACCACACCTCTTGCATTCGACTTTAACTTTGAACATATTATAACACATTGAAGAATTAACTAAATTAAATTTCCATTAATTAATTTTTTTGTCATTAAGGATAATTAGTTAACAAATTAGGTTTTTTTGGAAAATAATTGTTCCTTTTTAAAAAATGAGTATATTCCCTTATATCAAAAGAGGAGGGGATATGTATGCTAATTTCTTCATTCATCCAATATCCAAAAACAAATTACAAATTCGATAAAATGTTAGAAGAACTTCAGAAGCAATATGATTCAGGAAAACGGATTAATGGGGCAAACGATGATGCGGCAGGGTTAAGCTTAAGTGAACGGCTAAAATCTCAAGCGAATGGTTACACAAAAGGGATCGAGAATTTAAAAGATGCGAAATCAGCAGCAGAACTAGTTAGCAGTACTTATAAAACCGTATCTGACACTTTACAGAAAATGAAAGATCTAGTTACTACATATCAAGATGCCGCTACTACTACAACAGAGAAAGATAGTATTCAAAAGCAATTAATCCTTTTACAAGGAGATATTCAAAGACAGTTAACAAATATGAAATATGAAAATAACACAATCACAACAGCTCCAACTTCCGGAAAGCTTAGCTTATCATCATATGGAGATTCAATTAGAGTAGAAGATAATCCGAGTGTAAAGATGAGTAGCAGTTCTATCACAATGGAAGCGAAAGTAAATTTAACAAACTATGCTCCTAATACTAGCGTAGATGATCGCTCCCTTGTTTTAGGTAAATACGGCAACTATTATTTAACTATTAATTCTACAGGTAATGTAGGTATTTATAAATATGGCACTTCATCAAGCGGTTATAGAGAATCAGTAGGAAAAGTTAGCCTTGGACAAGACACAACAATTAGTGGAGTGTTTGATGGCAACATAGCTAAAATCTATATCAATGGCAAGTTAGATTCAACATTTACCTTACCAAGTTCCGGCTATGAGGATAGAGATGCAGATTTAACAATTGGTTATGAAAATAGCCCGAAATATAAAAGACAATTTGACGGAACTATTGATGATATTAGAATATATGACAGAGCACTATCAGACAGCGAAGTATCTGGCAACTATAAAGGTTCGGTGACACGCGATCGCCTTGTAGGAGAATGGCTCTTCGATGATGGGAACTTAAACTCAACGGTTTATGATACAAGCGGTAACAATAACTTTGGAGCTTTTACCGGAAAGGCTGAAGTAATAACTAGTAAGGATCCAAATATGAAATTTAGTACTGGTTCAGGAAGTTTAGAAATTGGATTTGCAACTCTTACACTAAGCAAATTAGGAATAGCTGACTTATCACAAATTCAAGCTAATACGCTAGATAAGTTAAATCAAGCTATCGATTTACTTTCATCTGAAAGAACAAAAACAGACGGATTTATCAATACTATAAATTCAAGGATTCAAAGCAATACAGATTTAGCCGCAAGTTATCAAACAGGTGTAAATAACATAAGACTTGCTGATACCAATGAGGTTTCTAGCCAAATTACCAAAATTCAAATGCAACAAAGTACAGCATCTGATCTGTTAGAAACTATACATAAATACAACAAAGCAAATATGAATTTAATGCTTGCTGGTGTTGATTTAATCAACCTTTAATCCAAGGACCACAAGAGTTTGTGTGGTCTTTTTGCTTTTTTAAAAATCTGCTTGCTGAAAAATAGTATACGTTTATATTCCCTCTTAGAAGAAGGAGGGATTGTAATGTCATTAGAGTTAATAAACACAAGGCTACTGTATACGAATTACAAAGTGAATAAAACTTTAGCTAATCTACAAAATCAATATGCTACTGGAAAACGTATTAATTCAGCAGTTGATGATCCCGCTGGCTTAAGAGTAAGCGAAAGGCTAAAATCCTTAATGAATGGGTACAATGCAGGTACTCGAAATTTAAATGATGCAAAATCGATTGCTGAGACTATTGATAGCACATATGAAAATGTGACTGATATGCTACAAGATATGAGAGCGTTAGCTATAAAATATCAAGATAGTACAATTAGTTCACTGGAGAAAGATATCATTCAGCAACAACTTGTATCCTTACAAGGTGAAATTAAAGAACAGATAAGTAATATAACATTCAGCAATAAAAAAATTACGACTGACTCAGTTAACGGAAAACTAAGTTTATCCTCATACGGGGACGTAGTAAAAGTAGCGGATAGCACATCTCTTAAAATGAATAGTACTTCCATTACACTTGAAGCAAAAGTGAATTTAAAAAGCTTTAATTCTGGAACACCCTATGATGATCGTGCACTTGTAATAGGGAAGGATGGCAACTACTATCTCACAGTAAACTCTACTGGGAATGTAGGAATTTATAAATATGGTTCTGCACCCGGGGGGTACCGCGAATCCCTTGGTAAAATTACCTTAGGCCAAGAGACAACAATTAGCGGAGTATTCGAGGGAACAACAGCAAAAATTTATATTAATGGAAAATTAGATTCGACTTTTACGTTAAAAAGTGCGGGTTATAACGATAGAGATGCTAATGCAAGCATAGGTTTGGAAGACAATAACGGATTCCAAAGACAATTAGATGGAACAATTGATGATATTAGAGTATACGATAGAGCTCTAACAGACACTGAGGTTACCAATAACTATCAGGGAAATGTAACTCGTAATCATCTTGTAGGGGAGTGGCTTTTCAATAACTCAGATAATACGGCATACGATACAAGTGGTAACAACAATTATGGTACTCTGATGGGGGATGCAGCTATAGAAACCTCTACAAATTCAAATATGTCCTTTAATTCAGGTTTAGGAATTTTCGAAATGAGCAAATTCTCCACTCTTACTTTAAATAAATTAGGTATTGAGGATTTATCGCAAATCACATCTGATATTACAGAGAAATTAGATCGGGCAATAGGATTAGTTTCAGTCCAAAGATCTAAAGCCGGGGCATATATAGACGCAATTAATTACAGTATCTCTAACAATGAGAAGATGGCTACTATTTACCAAACAAGCATTAATAATATAGTAGGAGCTAATTTGGAAGACGTTTCGAGCGAGCTAACAAAAGCTCAGTTACAACATAGCGTGGTGACCAAAATGTTACGCCAAGTACAAGATATACAAAAAGAACAGATGGATATATTGCTCTCTAATTCTAAGTAGCGAAATAAGATTTCTAACAGCGTGGTATCAGTAGTTGGAAGTCTTTTTTGCTATTTTGAAAATCTGCTTGCTATAACTCTAAACCTGAATATATTCCTCTTAGAAAAAGGAGGGATATATATGACAATTTTCAATTCCGACTACTTAAATATTCAAAGAAATTATTTGAAATTAACTCAACAATACCAAAAGCTCCAAAACCAATATACTACAGGAAATCGAGTTAATAGAGCAGCAGATGATGCGGCTGCATTAAGTGTAAGCGAAAGATTAAAAGCACAGTTAAACGGGTATAAAACAGGTATTCAAAATTTAATTGACGCTAAATCAGTAGCCGAAACTGTTAGTGGCACATATAGCAATGTTTCTGACATTTTAACAAAAATGAGAACTTTAGCGGTTCAATATCAAGATAGCACTACAAGCTCAGCGGATAAAACATCAATTCAAGAACAAATGGTTAAATTACAAGGTCAAATTCAAAGTCAATTAGACGGTCTTACATACAACGGTAAAAAAATCGCATCTGATTCAATCAATGGTAAATTACAATTATCAGGGTTAGGCGATCTAGTGAAAGTCAAAGACAATGAATCTTTACGAATGCAAGGAAACTCCGTTACGATGGAGGCGACAGTAAATCTAACTAGTTATTCATCAGGAGATACAGGCGAAGACAGATCATTACTCTTAGCAAAGGGTGGTAACTACTATTTAACAGTTACTCGGACAGGAAAAGTTGCTATATATAAAGAGGGTACAACCCCAAGTAAAACATATTATAACTCTGTAGGAAAAGTGAATTTAGGTGAAGATACAACTATCACAGGTGTTTTTGAGGATAATATAGCTAAAATTTATATAAATGGTAAATTGGATTCTACCTTCACCTTAACTCAAGGCGGATATGCAGATAAAAATATTGATTTAAGAATGGGACGCGAAAATGACGTTGGAGCCGGAGGTTATTCAAGACAAACTTACGGTACTATTGATAACGCTCGAATTTATAATCGTGCATTGACAGATTCCGAAGTTCTTGATAACTACAACGGGAACGTAACAAAGAATCAATTAGTTGGTGAATGGCTTTTCGATGACGGCGGAGACAGTAATACAGTGTATGATACAAGCGGCAACAATAACTTTGGTGCAGTGTATGGAAACGCCAAAATTGTTACCACAGGTGAAGGAGTTATGTCCTTTAATGGAGGATCCGGAGATTTAAATATGAGCTTCGGTGCGCTTAGCTTAAGTAAGTTGGGTATTGAAGATTTATCAGAAATCCCATCTAATATTATAGAAAAGCTAGATAGAGCAATTGATTTAGTATCTAGACAGAACGCTAGTGCAGGTGCTTATGTAAATAAAATAAACTACCGAATTCAAAATAACCAAAAACAAGCCGCTAACTACGAAGATAGTCTAAGCAAGATTCAAGAAGTAGATTTATCAAAGGTTTCAAGCGAGCTTACTAAGGTAGAAATGCAACAAGCTACAGCCTTGAAGATGCTTAAGTTACGCCAAGATATAGAATCAGAAACAATAAAAATGTTAATTCAATAAAAAAAATAATAAAAACCTTGTATAAAAGTTTCTTGGTTAGCAGATATTACAAGTAAACTTACAAGGAGGTCATATAAAATGGCTAAACAATCACGTTCAAACAACTCTAATCAATTAGTAAATCCAGGTGCAGAAATGGCAATCGAGCAAATGAAATACGAGATTGCTCAAGAATTTGGTGTTCAATTAGGCGCAGAAACTACTTCTCGCTCTAATGGTTCTGTAGGTGGAGAGATTACTAAACGTTTAGTTGCTATGGCTCAACAAACTCTTTCAGGTGGATCAATTCGCTAATGAACATTCTAAAAAACCACTAAGAAGTTTTACAATCTTAGTGGTTTTTTATTTACCTTGGGGATTTAATTTCTGTAATTATCTTATTCGAATCACATAATATATCAGTAATTCCTAGGACAGAAAATGTTTTTTTCCTCTTTTAAAGATATTTTATAAGGCCTGAAAAATACCGAAAAAAATTATTTGGTAAAAAACTTAAAGTGTAAGAGGGAATCTACTTTAAATATTAGTTATTTCTTTTTTATGGTTATATATTTTTAAAATCAACATTTACTAATTGTTTGCGATAATGCTTGAAAATTTGATATTGAACTATTCTAGATTTAAACAGATCCTTTGTACTCTTATAGAAAGTAATCGCCAAAATAGCAATTAATAGTAGAGGCAACAAGGATTCATTTATTACTATCAAAATAGAACATACAGCAATAGCGCATATAGCAATTAATGTAGTAAAGATAATAGAGGAGAAGTGTTGAAAATACTCTTTTACTTTAGGGATTTTATTAAAATCATTACTTTCAAAAGTAGTTTCAATATAAGACCGACCTGCAAATAATTCTTTTAGTTCAAGGCTAGGGTTATTTTTATATAAGTATTTTTTTATTTCTTGCTCTATATAGTAATGTACAAACTTTTTAATGCTGGTTTCCTTCCGTCCACCGCTGGTTAAACACTTGATAGAAAAACCGCTCTTAGCATCCCCTGATAAAATAAAGTGATACCTGTTAGAAGTTCCACGTAAACCCAACGTTAATAGATAACTTCCTTTTTTCTTACTCTGACTTAGAACTTTTATTTCCGAATGAGACCAATTTTCTAACTTCAAATTAAAGCCCCCAGTATATTTATGATTGAAATAATCTTATCACGCTGCTACAATCAATTGGGATTTAATTATCTAGCAAAGAATACTTAAATTTTTTTGCTTTTTTTCAAAGGTAATTTACTACCTTTAATAAACACTTTAAATGAAGTTTATATAAAGAGGAGCTTACTTAAAAATGAAATTGTTTTTGTTATTTATCAATTCATTTCTAATTTCTATATTATTAGCACCACATTTTATTCGCTTATTAAAGAATTTTCAATTTGGCCAAAGTATTAGAGAAGAAGGGCCGGAATCTCATAAAAAGAAATCAGGCACACCTACACTAGGCGGTTTATTATTCCTATTTACTTTAACGCTTACTACATTGTCATTCGTAGAAATTAAGCCGGAAATTTTACTGTTATTATTCATCACGCTAGGAAATGGAGCTATTGGTTTTCTAGATGATTTTATTAAAATTTACTTTAAACGTAATCTTGGACTTACTAGTAAACAAAAGCTTGCAGCTCAATTTTTAATTTCTATTGTCTTCTTATTCTTTTTACATAGACAAGGACTAGATACTAGTCTTCATATCCCAGGTACAGAATCTTCAATTGAACTATCTTGGTTCTATTATGTATTTGTATTGTTCCTTGTAATTGGTACTACAAATGCAACCAATCTAACTGACGGTTTAGATGGTTTATTAGCTGGAACAAGCATTATTTCAATTGGTACATTCGGAATTATCGCATTTAGCTTAGGTTTTTCAGAAGTAGGAATGTTTGCCGTAGCATTCGTAGGAAGTCTATTTGGTTTCTTAATGTTTAACCGAAACCCAGCCAAAGTATTTATGGGTGATACAGGATCTCTCGCTATTGGTGGAGCATTAGTAGGTATGGCGGTTATTCTGAAAATAGAAGTTCTACTAGCTGTTATTGGTGGAGTATTCGTAGTTGAAACTTTATCAGTTATTTTGCAAGTCCTTTCATTTAAACTTAGAAAGAAAAGAATTTTTAAGATGAGTCCATTACATCATCACTATGAACTAAGCGGTTTTAGTGAAGTTCAAGTAGTACGTGGATTTTGGGCAGTAGGTCTAGTACTAGCATTAGCTAGCTTATTATTTATATAATTTGTGAAGAGAGTCACACAATGTGACTCTCTTTTCTATATATTCTTTTTCAATAGACCCCTACACCCGTTACATTAAAGCTTTATGACAATTAAAGCATCATTATTATTTAATTAATCTTTTAGCTCCAATGTACTTATCTTTCCAATATTTATCGCTCATTTTGACAACCTTAACACCCTTAGAGGTAGTACCTGTAAAGGTTCCATCGCCATTATAAATAGCTACAAAGGAGACTACGCCTTTTTTGCCAGATGTAGCATAGAAAACAAGATCACCTTTCTTTAACTGATTAGCTTTGACCGCCACACCCGATTTATATTGCAAGGCACTTGTTCTAGGGATCACCATTTTAGTAGCTGCTGTTTTATAAACATATTGAGTAAATCCACTTGCATCAAAGCCCTTCGGAGTTGTTCCTCCATATTTATAGGGACTACCAACATACCTTTTAGCTACGGCAGATACTTCTTCTCCGTGATTAATAGTAGCGGACGCATTTAGCGTTGGCCCAAAAATAAAAGTTGCCGCTATAGCCAAGATTGATAATACGGATACTAACCATTTTGAAATGCTTTTCATCTCTATTCATTCCTCCTGCGAGTAAAATAAACCACGATTTTAAATATATGACCCCTGAACATTTTCATTCCTAATATTAGTTAGGAAATTACATATTTTTTTATTGGAGAATCAAATAGAAAAAAAGTAGAAGCAGCCAATATTTTTGGACTACTTCTTCTTTAATAATTTAAGAACTATTTAATATTAAGCATCTAAATTTGTTTTTTTATTTTTATTATAGGTTGCCCACGTAATCATTTTAATAGCTTTAAATAGCAAGGTAGGGACAATTGCTATATAAACAATGTAAATGACAGCATATTTAATTAGAACTACATTATTTGTACTATCTCTATAAATAAACGTTAGATAGTCTGTATGTTCCCAATATCCCACTAAATCTGCATAAAACCTTGTCATTAAAGCAAAGCAACCTAGATAGAAGAGGGAATTTAGTGTAGGTATAGTAGCCTTAGCTAAATACATAAGAACAAAAGTTAAAATAAAACCAATATAGATAATTACAGAATAGTTAATTGCATATCCAACGATAACGGGAGTGCCGAACAAACAAAAGATTACAAAAGCAGCACCAAGAATTAGCTTAAATAGAAATCCGTCACCAGATACTTCACTTTCCACGTCATTAACGTTGTTTATCTTTGATTTATGTTCGGGCTCAAATTCAAAATATCCGTTCTCATCCTGTTCATAACCTCTATTTTCTAATTCGATTTCTATTTCTAGTGAATCATTTACAGAGTTACCACCTTGTTCACGCATTATCTCAAGTTCATAATCGGATTTATGTGAGTACTTCCCCATAATATTCCCCCCATATAAGTATTTACCAAAATATTTTATCATTTAAAGGATTTATATGTCAGGTTATTCCTTATTTTTGTAAGAATATGCCGTTATTTTTTAAAGGATTAGCCTGTTTAAGCACATATAATCAAAAAAATTATTTTTTTACTGAATTACCAATTTATTGTGATAAAATAATTAGGTCATTAGTCATAAAGTGGCTTAAAATACATACGGAAAGACAGGAGAAGAGAAATGGAAACAAAGAATCACAAACTTATCGAGAACCTTAACTGGGTTAAAGAGAAATTGAACGAAAGAGATGAAATTAAAAACAATTCATCTCAAGAAAGCTTAAAACAAGAGAAAATAAAAAAGCGTTATCCTTTTTGGTTCTTGCTAGGGAAACCTACAATAGTCATAATAAGCATTCTTTATTTCGTAGGATTTTTTATTGTGGGTCAATTTTATGAGCCAATAAAGAAATTTAGCTTGTGGCTAATGCAATTTTATGATTATTTCCATCCAGTTGAGGGGGAAATCTCTGATGTACTAGTAACATTTGGAGTAGGTCTTGCTCCATATTTTATTGCTGTTATAGCAGTATTTGTACTTAGAATTGTATCAAAGATATTGTCAGCACCGACTCGCTCTATTAGAGTAAGAATGTGTCAGAAAGAAATTGATAATTACGAAATTCAAATTAAAAATATTGAAGACGAAATTGCAAAAAGTTCACCGGTTCAATACGAAGAATTTTTAGATGTTGAAGTAATTGATTTCTTTTTGGAGTCTTTAAATAGTATGGAGGCAATAACTTTCCAAGAATGCGTACAAATCTTCCGCAGAGAACAAAGAGAAGACGAACGATTCAAAGCAATACAAGCCGCTCTTGATGAAAAGATTGGTGACACTTACTATGATTCATATGATTATGGTTACGACTATGATTCTAAAATTAGTTCAATGAACAGAGAGATTAATGACTTAAAAGCGGATTATGACCATCTTTATTATAACGGCCGCTAATAATTAAAACTTTTATTAAAAACAAAGAATCTTACTTAGTAAGATTCTTTTTACATATTAGATAATATCGTTAAATTTAAAAGAAGCAACTTTAGGTTGCTTCTTAAATTTTAATATAAATATTAAAATTTAATTAAAATATAGCAATGATCAAAAAAATAACTCTTGCTTCTCCTTTTGTAAGTACATTATGTAATTTAATTATTTAAGCACTCTGCCACAATCTTTGCATTTATGGTATGGACTCTCATCGATATCTAAAAACTCACTATCTTTTACTTCATAAGTATTTTCGTGAGGGCACACATTTTGAAGTTTCTCTAATAACTTTTTTTCAGTTGCACGCATATGATTTCGTATTTCTTTGTATTCATTGTAAGCTTTTCTTGCAAATTCATATGAATCCAGTTGGCTCTCAGCTTTTGCTTGTAATCTAATGTTCTCCATTTGTTCCGGAGTTATTTTTACCATAAATACGTTATCACCCTCTATAGTCCCTATAACTGCTTGTCCTTTATTAAGCATATTGGGTTCAAAAGGGGTATCTAATAACAAAACTCGACTAATATCAAAGGTTGCCTTCATTATAGACCACTCACTTTCTCTAATTTCTAAGTGAATTATAATTTAAAAAAGAAATCTTATTGAAAAAAGATAATTAAATATATATTAACAACTAGAAAAGAGGGGTTAAATGATTACAAATTTCGCAAAAAGAAATCCGAGACGCTTTTGGAAATGGTTTTCTCTTCACGAAAAAGAATTTCGAGAAATAAACAAAGACAACTACCAAAAAGTCTTTTATAAAATTTTTAAGTGTCTCGAAAAGTTCAATCCTTATTTAGGTTTTGAAATTGTTAATAATTCGTCGGACGGAAAAAAAGAATTCATAGTCACTGCCAATGGAAATACAGATTTATTTGAAACAGTTTATTCTTTAATCAATGCAGCACCTCAACAATTAAAAGATAGATGGAACTTCACAGCTTTACGTCAGGCAACAGCTCAGGAAGTCATTATTCACTTTGATGATAAGACCATTAGTTCAAAGGATATCTTTTATGAATTAGAGGAATCAGAAAATGATCCAGGAAAGCTAGACATATTCATTCATATAAAAGGCGTTGTTTATAGCTCAGAAGATGTTGAAGATTTTATCGCTGAATCAATGATAGCAGTATTAGATGGGTTAATAGGTGAGTATACGAATGCAACAAAAATTTCTACATTAATTCTTGTTGAAAATGGTGAATTAGAAGAACCTAAAAATATATTAAAACTAAGAAAAGAAATAAATGAATTTGGTGCCAACTAATAATTGGCACCTTTTTTAATCAAATTTGTTTAGTGACGTGTAGATTAATTTCGTATTGGAAAAAATAATAGGAAAAAGCGAGGAGCGATTGAACTGAGTAACGAAAATGTAAGTAACAAAGAAGTCCAACGCTTTAAAAGAATAGAAACAATGTCGAGTTGGAAAGAAGAGTTAAAGCTTAAGCTAAAAAATTATAAAGATGACTTACCGAAAGTAAGCGGTGATGAGACAAAAAAGCTAATAAGGAGTGAGATAAAAGAATTAGAAATGTTTATAAAGGCCGCCGAACAGGAGATAGACAGAGTTAAGTTACCTGAACAAGATTAGAGAGTTTCCAAATCTTGTTCAGGTAACTTTTTTGCCTTTTTTCTCATTTATTATAAATATCTTTTAAGATGATAAAAATCATCTTTCAAGGAGTGTTTATAATTATGGGATTTATTAATTCTATTAAAAAATATATTAAAAAACGCAAAGCCAAAAACAGTAAGAGAGGATTATATATCCAAGATACAGAGCTTTTAGAAACTATGTTTCAAAAAGGCACTAACTTCAAATATGAAGTGGATTTAAGAACTAAGGAACTTTTTATTGTTCCATCTTCAGAAGAAGGAAATACTGTCTCTTACAGAATAGCAGAGCCAACAAAAAAAGAAAAAGAGCTTGCAAAAAGAACTATGACTGTCTCAAAGAATAAGGCGTTGAGAAAGAGACATACCGTTCTATCTAATACATTGTTAGCTTTACTTAATTCTGAAGGTAAAATTAGCAGACGGAGAGCAGGGAAGCTTAAATCTGTCTTAGACATTCGTGACCAAACAGTTTTATCTGTGTTCTCTGATGCTGATCATTTAGAAATTGAAATATTTGAAGATGAAATTCGTGTACGTGGTTATCAATATACTGAGGTAGAAGAAGGTAGCAATGTACAAGAAATTAATTCATTTATTTCTAAAACAAAGAATGCTGGAAGAAAAGTAATTAACAAAGTTTCTAAGGTTATTGATATCAACCCAAAATTAAAACTGAAGAAGAAATTTGAAGTATATGTGAAGAAGAGTCATTTAAACAAAGTAGCAGCTGGTCAACTTTCATTTAATTTATTTACGGAAGACAGCACACTTAGTGAAACGTCAAATAACGACTCATTCTCAGGTTTTAGAAATGCTCTAAGAAATCTTCCTATTCCATTTGAAATCACTTCTTTATTTAGCGGAGCAGGACTGATGGATAAGGGATTTGAACTAGCAGGTTTTAAAGTGAAATTTGCTTTAGATTACGATAAAGATGCAGTAAACACTTATAAACGCAACTTTGGTGATCATATTCGTTTAGCGGATATTATGAAAACAAGGCTAAGTAGTATTCTTAAGTCAGCTGTTATGATTATTGGAAGTTCGTGCAAAGCCCTTTCTAACTCAAATCGTTCTGAAACGCGCTTGAAAGATCATCCTGACTATCCGCTTATTAAGAAAGGGATAGAGGCCATTAAAGAAAACGAAGAATGTAAGGTCTTTTGCTGGGAAAATGTTCCACAGATTCTTACTGCTTTTAATGGAGAGATTCTTGAAGAAATTAAAAGAGAGTTAAGTGAGTTTGACATTACTGCTGAAGTAGTCCTTTGTGCAGATCACGGAGACCCTCATTTACGTAGAAGAGCATTTATTATTGGTTCAAAGATTGGGAAAATTGAGTTACCGAAACCTTCAGTAAAACCAGAGCATTACAAAACTGTCGGACAAGCATTTAAAGGTTTAAACGATTCAATTCCTAATCAATTAGATGTTACAAAAGCAAGAGACCCTCTAGTTCCAGAGCGAATGAGTTACATTCCTCAAGGAGGCAACTGGAAACTACTCCCGAGAAGACTTAAAACAAAGTCTATGAAAAAGGGAAGTACACACAGTATTGTATATCGCCGTTTAGCAAGCAATAAGCCAGTATTTAGCCTTCCAAATTTCAGGAAAACAAATATTATTACCCTTAAAGGCAATAGAGGCTTAAGCGTTAGAGAAGTGGCTCGATTATTTAGTGTTCCCGATGATTTTATTTTCGTTGGTCCATTAAGTAAAATGCAACAACAAGTTAGTAATGGCGTTCCTGTACTTACAGCAAAAGCTATTGCAACTCAAATTTTTAAGACTATTCAACAATTTAATATTCGTATGGGGTTTGCTAAACCCACTTTAGTTGCAGCACATTCATAAATGAGAAAAGCATTGTAATGTAATTTACAATGCTTTTTCTGTTTATTTTCTCCATTTAATAAAAACGTCTATTAATATATATAAAATATCTTTTAGGAGGATTATTATGGAAAACCAAGTTGTTTACAAACAAAAGAGAAAAAATACGGGCAAGACTGAAGATGTAATTTATATTTCTCCCTACGAAGGTTGGGCATCAAATACCACAGAAAAGGGACAAGACACTATACTAAAGAAACGAAAAAATAAGACATCACTTGTTAAAAAGGTAAATTCCAAAGCGCTTAAAAAGAGTAAGGAGGCTATAAAGAGAGCTAACGGAACATTTTCTCTTAAAAAAAGAGAAGATTACAAGGTGATTTTAAAGGGACCCAAAGACGCTTATTTTTGTACTAATTGTAAAAAGACTTGCTCTCTTACTATTGGT
>Ga0268252_1000170_pt1 | contig 43795 bp, 48 predicted proteins | sample AgamicMgSfrz_FD_200244 | JGI IMG/M metagenome (GOLD analysis project Ga0268252, IMG submission 200244) | Agave microbial communities from Guanajuato, Mexico - Mg.Sf.rz (v2) (version 3) | ecosystem: Host-associated > Plants > Phyllosphere > Phylloplane/Leaf | place: Guanajuato, Mexico | collected... | reverse complement strand
GAAAACATTTAGCGAAGGTTTCAACATGAACGTGATTAAAGTAGATGCGAAAGATCGTTTCTTAAACAAGCTAAAAGGTGTGTCTGATCCTGAGCAAAAACGTAAAATCATCGGTAACGAATTCATTTATGTATTCGATGATGAAGCGGACAAGCTAAAAGGAATCGACTACTTAGCACAAGGAACCCTTTACACAGACATCATTGAGAGCGGAACAGCAACGGCACAAACAATCAAATCTCACCACAACGTAGGCGGTCTTCCAGAAGACATGCAGTTCGAATTGATTGAGCCACTCAATACGCTATTCAAGGATGAAGTCCGTGCCCTAGGTTCAGAGCTTGGCATTCCTGATGACATTGTCTGGAGACAGCCATTCCCAGGTCCAGGACTTGGTATCCGTGTACTAGGTGAAATTTCTGAAGAAAAACTAGAAATCGTCCGTGAATCGGATGCGATTCTACGCGAAGAAATTGCCAACTTCGGCCTTGAGCGCGACATCTGGCAATACTTCACGGTTCTCCCAGACATCCGCAGCGTAGGTGTCATGGGTGACGCAAGAACATACGACTACACAATCGGTATCCGTGCTGTTACATCTATTGATGGTATGACGAGTGACTGGGCAAGAATCCCTTGGGACGTGCTTGAAAAGATCTCAACTCGTATCGTCAATGAAGTGAAGCATATTAACCGCGTGGTATATGATATTACGAGTAAGCCGCCTGCTACGATTGAGTGGGAATGAAATATATAATTGATTTGGTGTGTTAATGTTGATTTATAAGTGTTTTCGTTGTTTAGAAATGACGAATAAAACTATAAAATGATATAGTTCCCCACCAAAAACCCCACCAAGGGGGGAGAAAAGCCAATTCCTTTTTATAAGGACTTGGCTTTTTTTGTGCTTATCTTTACTTAATAAAATCCCCAATTATTCAACACTGAAACTTGACTTATAGTACGTTTTTAAAAATATGAACTAGACATATGTTTAAAAACGTCATATAATTCAATATATATGGTATATTAAAGAAGAATTTGAATTACTTGAATTAATTGAATAATTTCGTCAGGAATCGACAATATCTTATAAATAGGTATGTTAAATTTTAAGGAAAAATGGTGATTTGAATTGAAATCAGTTGATGTAAGAGATCAGCTAAAGAAACTAATCGACATTAATCCTTTAAGTCAAAATGAAATTGCAAAGAAATTGGGGTTTAGTTCAGGTTACATAAGTAAGTTTATTAATAAAAAACAAGAAATTGCTTTTTGGATGGTTTATGAGTTGGTCATTTTTTTGGACTGCGATAATGAAAAAGAATTAATGAAAGGCTTCATAGATATAATTAAAAGGAATGAAAATATACGTGCTTCTCTAGAATATTCACATAGTAAAAGTTATAGAGAACTAACCGATATATTAATTCAAAGATGTTTTTTAGTTGGCAATCAAGAGAATGAAGAATGGGGATTAATTTATCAGTGGCAACTCCAATCAAAAAGAATGGTTTACTATGATGAAGAAAGTTATTTGAAAAATTTGAAAAAGTTAACTCCAAAAACTTTAGAAATGAAAACACTACTTTTGATTTTAGAAATGTATTGTCACTTTTTTAAAAAGAGATATGAATTGGCTGCTTATTATGTCAGGAATATAAATGACTTAATATTAAAAATTCAAGATCCCTTCATTAGAAAATCATTTAAATGTAGACTAAATGAGGCTAGTGCATACATTTACTTGAAAAAAGATAACGATATACTAAATGCAAGAAAAATCGCAGATGATTTAATTGAAGAAAATCTCGGGCCCAATTATTTAATAACTGGATACTTTGTCAAAGGTCTTTCTTTTTTTCTTGAATCCTATGAAGTTGCAAGCTATTGTTTTGAAAAGGTCATAGAGATTAGTAAGAAAATAGGTCGTAATTCTACATTTGAAGAAACATGTGAACAATTAGGTTTATTGCAAATTTTTTGGGAGAAACCTCTGAACACTGAAAAGAATAGCTGTTTTATAAGAGCTTTAGCTAACCTAAAAAAAATAGATCGCTTTAATAGTGAAAGTAAATATGTTCCTCTAATTCTTTTGTTTGAAGGAAAAAGAAAGCAAAATAAAGAAAAACTGTTGTTAGCAATGCATTATTTTTATACCCAAAAGGATAATTTCAGAGCCAGTATTCCAAGGTATTTGCTGGAGGGACTAGGAGTCCAATTTAATAATAATGAAGGAGGTGAATATGTATGAAATTAAAAATTACATTATTTTTATCAGCTGTGGTTTTAGTAGCAACATTAAATCATACATGGCAGCTAAATAATACAAATCAAGCTGCTGATCCAGCAATTGGTATGAGTATAAAAAATCCAAAGTATTATTAAAAAAAGAGACGTCGCCTTTTTAGGCAGCGTCTTTCGTTATTTTTACAGGTGTTTCCTAAATCTTATAAATAAAGAAATAGGAAACACTGAAAAACTGGGAGGGTGTCAAATGAAGAAGGAGAATATTATTTATGAAAATTTTATAGAAGAATTAAAAAAGTTACTTTCACCTGAAAGTAACAATTCTAAGAATCAATATCATTTTTCGAAACCCGATATGCTTTTAAGACTTCGAGCATGAGTTTAAGTTCATCATCAGAAATTTCTTGATCATCTACTTTTAAGATATTGAATTTATTTTTTATGTTTTCTAATGATAAATCTTTTTCGAATATCAGTTCTTTTTCGGTCTCATTAAAATTTTTTAATTCATCATCCTTGATAAAGAAATAAGATTGATCTACATCAAAAAAGTCAGCCATTTTTTTGAGTAATGTAATTGAAGGTGGTTGTCCTTTTTCAAGTTTAGATAAATAACTGTCTGTAATACCTAAATTTTCGGCAACATATTTTTGAGTATACTTTTTTTGTTTTCTTAGTTTCTTTATTTTTTGTCCGACTAAGTTATCCACTTACATTTCACCTACTCGCTAAAGGGTTAGCATCACATAATGTATTATATCATGAAGACTTGACATATAGTTTAAAAAAAGTGTTGAAAAGCCTTGTAAGATAAAACTAAAGGTGGTATACTTTATTTATCGTCATATATGTCAAGTTTTTGGAAGGGGGGAAATGGTTGAACGTTGGGGCTTTTGTCAAGAAAGTCAGAAAAGAATATTTTCTAACTCAAGAACAATTTTCAATGAGATTGGGCGTTTCTAACTCCTATATTAGCAAAATTGAGAGGAATAAAGTGAACCCTAGTTTGAAATTCTTGAAAATATTGTCTAAGGAATTTAGCGTACCACTTCAAAATTTTTTTAAATGAAAATCGTCATATATATCAACTTTTGATGGTGTCATGAAAAAACTATCCTTCTTAAATAAAAGAAGGTGAAAGGATTTGAAGAAATGGTTTTAGAAGATACCAAAAATGTGATGAAAAAGGCTGTATCACTAGCCAGAAACCTTGAAGGTAACTGGTCGGCAAGAATGAAGATGGCACTTAATGAAGTGTACATAGAGCATTACTTGTCGCGGCCGTTAACAAAAGAAGTTATTGAAAAGCTTCTATTAAAAGGAATGTCATTCCGCAGGATTAAAAAGCATTTTAAGGTTGGCATGGATGAAATTTCTTCTCTACTTGCTGAATGAATAGTGTGAGTTTACACCACTAAATGAGCGATAGAGAAATGAAAGGTAGTGGAGTGGAATGAGTCTTTTGGAACTTTTCGAGCGATCTCTAAAGAGATTTGAAGATGAAAAAGAACCTATTACACTTTCTTTAGCCGTTGTCATTCAGAAAAAAATTGATGACGGATTGAACGAAGAATTTGAGGAATTTCACAAGTGGTTTAGACAATCTTATTATGATGTAAAAGGAAATCCAATGTTTTATTTCAGAATGCCTATGGTTGATGAATCCCCTTTAATTTATGGGGAAAAGCCTAGAGTTCTGTTGCTGAATGGTCCTTACATAAGTAGGGGCTGCTAGAAAGGAATGACGATCTTTGAAAAATACATATAGACAAAAAAAGCGTCCTTGACTGAATCAAGAACACTCATAATAAAACCTAGACAATTTTATTATATGTGATTTTTGATCAAATGTCATGCGTGAGTATTTGACGATTAACAGTAATCATGTTTCAAATACTGTAGCAGGCTAGAAGAAGCGTGCGGGATAGTTGTCACCATTAATCAACTTGATGATCATAAATGGTCTACTAGGTTGCCATGACTGGCTGTGTTGTGAGCAACTGATAAGCGCCATGATGACAGTGTCGGAGCGATTCTTTTTTTAAAAAAAATAAAACAAATATCGTGATGAACACGTAAAATGAGGAGACTTATATAATGGAATTGAAATTTATTGTACCTAATATTGCAGAAACTTTTGGCGAAATTAAATTTATGGGCTTAAATCGTGATCGATTCGTTTTTGATCGAGTTGCTAATAAAAGAACGGATCAATTGGAATCAAGAACATATAACTTAGGTTCTAGCTGTCAAGGCGGTCAAATTGAAGTTACCTTGCCCGCAGCAGTCGAACTTAAAGAGTTTGATTTCATGAGTGACGTTGAATTAGTAAATCCGATTATCCAGGCACAAGCGCGTGCTAATGGAAACTTTGCTAATGTATCGTGGACTGTTGTTGCTGATGATATTATTCTTAAAGGTTCAAATGCTAATGCTGCAAAAGTAGCAACAGCAGCAACAAATGATAAAAAGTAATAGTGTTAGGGGTGGATGACCATTTCTAAGCTATGGAAATATAAGGGGTCGAGAATAAGACCTAGACATAAAAATAGCGTGGTGAAAACAGGTGCATTAATAAGTGTGCCTGTTTTTTTGTTGCTGATGACACTTTTTTGGAAAGACCATCTATGGATTTTATACGAAAAAGGTGTTGAAGATACATTTCAAAACTTCACCTTTAATATACCTTTGATCATTACAAGTTTAACTGTGTCAATTGTAGTTCCAGCAGCTATTTTATTTGGTTGGCGCTACATATTCCGTAAGTATTCAAAATTAAAGAAAATTTATCATCGTCAAAAAATTGCAAGAATGATTTTGTCGAACAAATTTTATGATAGTAAAAGCGTGAAGAGCCGTATAACCGATAGAATGGTTCAAAAAATCACATACTTCCCTAGATTTTATTATAGGGTTAAGGATGGTCATATCATTATTAAGGTTGCTATGGATATGAGCAGGTTCCAACAAAGGTTTATGGAATTAGGAAAGGAATTCGAAAATGGGTTCTTTTGTGATTTAGTGTCTACAGATATGGAAGATGGCTTTTTCACCTATAAGCTGCTATATGATGCAGGGAAAAACCGTATATCTATTGATGACGCTGTAGTGAATAAAGGCTCTATGAAGCTAATGAAGCATATTGATTGGGCATTTGATAAGTTACCGCACATGCTGATTTCTGGGGGAACAGGTGGAGGGAAAACATATTTTATACTGACTTTGGTAAAGTCCCTTGTTGCATCTGGGGCAGATGTGCGTATATTAGATCCTAAAAATGCTGATTTGGCAGACTTAGAGGAAGTATTGAATGGAAAGGTATTTTCACGAAAAAACGGCATCATGATGACGCTGCGTAAATCGGTGGAAGATATGATGAGTAGGATGGATGAAATGAAGAATCATCCAAATTATAGGACGGGTGAAAACTATTCCTATTTGGGATATAAACCTGTTTTTATCATATTTGATGAGTACGTGGCGTTTATGGATATGCTAGATTTTAAGGAACGTGATAAAGCGATTCAAGATATTAAACAATTAGTCATGCTTGGAAGACAGGCAGGCTTTTTTCTCGTTGCTGGTGCTCAACGTCCAGATGCGAAGTATTTCGCTGACGGAATACGAGATCAGTTCAATTTCAGAGTGTCATTGGGGAAAATGAGCGAAACTGGTTACGGTATGTTGTTTGGTGACACTGATAAAAAATTCATTGAAAAGGATATTAAAGGTAGAGGATACGCCTATGCAGGATCGGGCAATATTATGGAATTTTATAGTCCTTTAATACCTAATGGCTACGATTTCCTAGAAGAAATCCGACTTGCTAAGGAAGGAACGCAGGGCGCGCAGGCGGCGACAGCCGCAAGCGGCAGCGAAAGCGCCCAAGTGACGACTGAGGAGGAGTGAGCGAAGCGAATGACCGAGGGGCAAGTAAACCCCCCCCACTCTAACAGGGGGGTTCTACGGAAAAAAGAAGAAGAAAAAAAACAATTAACATCCATGATTGACTATGTTCGGATTAGTTTCAAAACACATGATATTGACCATATCATCCAAAATGTCCTGCATATTCACAAAGATTTTATGACAGAAGAGCCGAGAGGCTTTTACGGATATATAGGAACTTGGAGAATGGATATGATTAAAGTGTTCTACAGTGCACCAGGTGATGAGAGAGGAACGCTAATCGAATTATCTGGTAAAGGATGTCGTCAATTTGAATCTTTTCTAGAATGTAGAGGAAAAACGTGGTTTGACTTTTTTCAAGACTGTTTGAATGAAAATGGAAGTTTTACAAGATTAGATATAGCAGTAGATGACAAGAAAACGTATTTTTCTATACCTGATCTTTTGAAAAAAGTTCAAAATGGTTTGTGTGTCACTAGGTATAGAAGAATTGATAGTAATCTTTCTAATGAGGCGATGGATGGAAGTTCTGTAGGAACGACCATTTACTTTGGTTCTAAAAAATCTGAATCTTATCTCTGCTTTTATGAGAAGAATTATGAACAAGCAACAAAATTTAATTTACCTTATGATGATTTAGAAGATTGGAATAGGTATGAGATTAGGCTGAAGTCTGAAAGGGCGCATTCGGCTGTTTGTGCATTGATATCAGATCGTAACTTGAAAAAATTAGCGATTGGAGTTATTAGTAATTGCATTCGTTTTGTTGAAGATGGGGAAGGTGATAAAAGAAAAAGGAATACTAGCTCTTTTTGGCTTGACTTTGTTGATGGAGTTGAGAAGTTGCAATTAACTATTGAACCCAAAAAAGATTTTTATGAAAAATCACGTAATTGGCTGCAGAATAGTTGTGCTCCTACTATGAAGATGATTCTAGAAGCAGATAGGTCATTAGGGAATAGTCGACTATTGGACGTGATTTTAAATGCAGAGGACGGGGCTTTAGGAGAGAGCGATTTATTGAATATGATTTTTAATGCAGATTTGAAGGAAAAGCATGAAAAGATGCTAGACACCTATTTAACCCCAATTCATGAAATGGTGGTTTGATTATAGGTGCTTGCTGCTATTAAACACAGGTGATGCGAATATCGCTTGTGTCAACGGTACCGGAACGTAGTGAGGATAAGGAGTTGAAACAATCAGCGCCCCCAAACCCTTTAAATGTCTCAAAAGGTCATCACACCTTTTGAGCTGCCTACCGGCGAGGGAGTCCCCCATGAGTGGGGGAATAGGGGGAGGAGTTCTTAAAGGATAGTCAAAAGACTGTCCTTTTTGTTTTGATGAAAGGGAGGGGTTATTTTGAATGAAACAGTACATGACCTTAAAATAATGCCGCAATATTTCTGGGCGGTGAAAACAGGGATAAAGGGCTTTGAAATTCGCAAAAATGACAGAGAGTTTCAAATAGGTGATATACTTCGTCTGCGTGAATATAAGGACGGACAATATACAGGAAGGCTTGTTTTGGGGAGGATCACTTTCATAACTTCCTTTGAACAGAAAGATGATTATGTTGTCTTAAATTTTAAAAGACTTAAATTAGATCAAGCTGTGTGAGGTAACATGAGCCAATGGAAAGGGTTAGATCATAGACTATTTAATTTGGGTTTTATGGTTGGTGTTCCTTCTAAGGTTTATATAAGACAGATTAGTCGTGAGTGGTTTTTGGTTGTGGAGGGAGAACGTATAAAAGGTTTTACTGAATATAGGTATTCTTTCTATAAAACTAAATTTATGAAAGATGGAAGAATGACAAGTACAAAGGTATTTCTTGATAAAAGTAGTGTTCGGCAGGTATATAGAAAGGCAGTAAATTACATCAATTATTTGGAAAAAAATAAAGTTTTTGATGTAAAATAATGTGAAAAATGGTATAATTGATTTAACGATAAACGTAATGAAGGAGTCGGGGAGACTATGAAAAAAGTTGTAATTAGTCTAGGGTTGGTGGGCGTTTTAGTAGGCGGTACTATTTGGGGCTTCTCTGCTAATGCTAAAAATGAAGCAAAACAAGAGATACAAGACAAACAGCAAGCGAAAACAGTCGCTGTTGCAAAGACTGAAAAAGTTGAAAAAAAGCAAAATAAAATTGAAGAGAAGAAAAAGAAGGAAGTAAAAAAAGTTAAGGAAACAAAAGTAGTAGAAAAGGTAAAGAAAGAGAAAGTTGAAAAGAAACAAAAACAGGTTGTTAGTGAGCAGCCGAAGAAACAAGAAAGAATCGTTGCTGCCAGTGAACCGAAAAAGAATAACAATAGCAGCGTTAGTAAAGCACCAGTAGTGAAAAAAGAACAACCGAAGGTTTATAGAAACACAACTGGTTCTTCTAGTCCTTCAAAAAGTCATGTTCAGCCTAAAAAGAAATACGTGAGTAATGGCGGTTCAAATCACCGTAAATCCAGTGCCCCTAAGAGATCAACTGCTGTTCCTAAAAAGTCCCCTAATTCTTCTGGTGGGACATCTACTACAGGTGAAAAAACTGGCGGGGGGAAAATAAAAAATTCTGATTCAACTTATGAAACTGGTACGTTTGATGCTAATGATTTAAATGGTGTCCCTTGGGATGAATTGAATAAGTAATTAATTGAAGGTGTTCAAAAATTTGAGCACCTTTTTATTTTTAGGGGGGTGAACAGTTTTTAATGATTAGAAGGAGATTATTTAAAAGTATAGTCTTACTCATGATTGTGGTTATGCTTTCTGTTTTCCCGAAAGCGGAAGCGACTCAAGGAGGCGTGAAAACCTTCGGTATAAATTATGATGGCTATTTAGAAATGAATGGTGAAGTTCTGTATATGTCCGTTGATGGTAAACGAGAGAAAGCAACGCTAGGAGGGTTAATTCAGAAGGGGGACAAAGATCAAGAACTATTATTAGAAAGCGATATTGAAGAGAATGATAAAGGAGTTTTATCTTTCATATTCTCGTTTTTTGCTACTGGTAAAGCAAAGGCAGCAGCGCCCAAGATTGAATATAAAGGTGCAATTAATTATCGTGGTTCAGTAGTAGGGGATTTTAGAGTAGACGGTAAACAAGCATTTTGTTTTCAGCATTCTAAAGCGTCTCCCCCTACGGGATCAAAGTATAAAGAATCTGTTCCTTACGACAACGAAAAGGTACAACGGGCTTTGTATTATGGTTGGGGTGGTCAAGGTAATATTTTTACGAATAGAAAACAAGGGGTTGTAATTACTTCTTTAATACTCGATAGGCTGTATTCAAATGGTGATTCGGGAAAGAATCTCCCTGGCTATGAAAAATTGTGGGATTTAGTCTTGAATGGAAAAGATTTAAACAGAAAAGTAAGATTCACAAATACTAAACTGAATGTAGCAGTAAAAGGAAACAAACAAATATCTGAAACGACGAAACTCAATGCGGACAAAGAGAATTTTGTTACAGTTTCTGTTCCTAACGGTATTACCATAGTTAATGAAACAAGTGGTAAAAAAGTAACGAATGGCAAGATGAAAGTTTACGGAGAACAGAAAATACACCTAGAAGCTGATCTAGAAAAGAACTATCATTACAACACTGGTAAATTAGGTAGCAACATGAAAATATTTCAACCTTTAATAACGAAGCCTAGTGGAGGGAATACACAGGTTTTGGGTTATGGGGATTGGTTTACTGATCCGAACAATACAACATCTTTTACTGCTGTATTTAAAGTCCGCCAGAAGAAAATCAACGTACAGCACATTGATAAGTATTCGGGTGATCTTCTTGAGAAAGAGAGTTACACAAGAAACATAGGTTCAAAGTATTCATTTGTGCCTAAAGCATCTATCAATAAAGGAAAAGAAAAATTCATCCCTGTTGATCAGGAGAAGAAAACAGGCACATTAGGCAACAAAGATATGACCATCAAGTTTTATTACAATTTGGAGCGTAATGTAACGGTCAATTATTATGACAACCGTACAGGCGATAAGATCAAAGCGACCAAGAAATACAAAAAGGTGCGTGGTGATAAGTATTCAGAAAAGCATCCTACAATAAAAGACGGTGAATACAAATACCGTTATGTGAAAGCAACAGGAGACAAAGAAAGTGGAACGATTGGCGGTAAGAATATTGTCATCAATTATCATTATGATAAGCCATTAGCAAAGCTATCGTTTGATAAGCTACAAATTTATACAGCGCAATGGGAAAAGGGTCTTCCTGTCAAAGTGTATTTATCAAAGGGATTGAATTACAAGTCTAGCTTGAAAGATATGGCTGACAAAAAAATCACAATAGGGCTATATCGTGGTTCAACAAAGGTCACGTCAAAAACGTATACTGCAAAAGATTTGCCTAAGAAGATTGAAATGACGGTTCCTGCGAAGTATTTAAAAGTGAATGACAAGGCTCTTTACGCTGTGAAATTCACAGACTTCAACAAAAACGATTTTAAAATTGATGCTGCTGCATCCGAATTAAGTACGGATGGATATGCAGCAAGCGAAAAAACAATCAAGGCAAGTTCATCTAACGGAAAGGAATTGCCCTATAAGGGTGTTGTCATGACAGAGAAAACACCCACAACAGGAAAGGTTTATTATGAAACACTTACTTTCCCATTAGCGAAAATTGAAAAGAAGAAAACAGGCTATGGATTCGAGCGAAAGGTGAATCTTCATTATGAAAATGAAATTGGCGGAAAGGTTGCGCCTGCATTTGATTTTGAGGTTCCTACTAGCTTAGTCGATAGTTTTTTGGCATACACAAAAACAGGAAATCGTTCAATGATCCCTATGGAACAGACATCATCTACCAACAAGAAGCAAGGTGAAACGTCAGTCTATGACCTTGTGTATGAGCTTCCTCATGTAAACGTTGAGAGACACACAGGTAGCCTGTTTAGTGATGATCAATTGGCAAGCAAAGACAAAAGAATTTCGTATGATCTGGTAGATGGCGGTCGTAAATTCTATTCTCCGATTTGGTCAGACTTGGGGAATTACGAAACGAAAATCAAGTCAAAACCAATGGGTGTCAATTTAATAAAGACAGAAGTCACCGAACAATTGGAGCTTTATGCGTCTATGTATGCTCATATGGATTCAAAGACGATAGATCAAGATGAAGTTCTTTTGAAGCCTGTGTATGCTGATAACCCTTTTCCTGATGGCTTGCCAGAGGGATGGACTAAAAAGGATTTAGAATGGGTTATGTCTCGTTAAACTCTAACCACTACTAAACACAGGTGGTGCGTATGTGGCTTGTGTCAACGGTAAGCGCACCGTAGGGAGCATTAAGGAGTTGAAACAATCAGCCCCCCAAACCCTTTTAATGTCTCAAAAGGTCATCACACCTTTTGAGCTGCCTACCGGCGAGGGAGTCCCCCATGATTGGGGGAATAGGGGGATGAGTTCTTAAAGGATAGTCAAAAGACTGTCCTTTTTTTGTCTCAAAAGGAGGTGAATGTAATGCCATGTGTGAGGGTCATAAGACTGTAAAAACTAAAGCTTTTTATCTTACTAACAGAGATCAATATATTCTTGATTTAGAGGATAATGGTCTATTAGATGATGGAGAATCAATATACTCGGAAGCCCTTGAAGAATCTCTTAATTCGTTTGGAGAAATAGTTAGGACAGAAGTTTATGCGTGTAGAGAAGAGATGATAGACGATGAATTTCTAAAAGGAAAATTAATACGATTAGAATTTAGGGTGATACCACCGGAAAGTCATTCGGAATTAATAGAATTGTGCTATATGGGGTACAGCATATTTTTAAAATGAACTCTTTTCTAAAAATAAAGGAGGAAAAAACATTGATTTTAAATTTTTCTAACGGTTTGCAATTTGCTAGTGAGCTAAGAGAGATTGAAAAAAAGGCTAGAATTGCATGGGAAAGCATCTGGTTAGAAGCGACAGATCAAATTAGGTCTGCTAGGACTATTGAAGAATTTCTTGGAACGATTACCGTCCGAAAGAAAATTGAAATGGATGGAAAGGAATCTATTTTGAAAGTGGATTTTGAAGCCCAGTTTCCAGAAGAGAGGGACGGAGAAACATATGTTGATATTTTTTATCAGGGATTTGAACTGCAAGAATAATGAGAGGGGGATATAAATGGCTTTTGTTTTTGAGAACATTACCAAATTTGAAAATGAACTAGAAAAGATTGGGTGTACTTTCCCCAGTGGTTCATTTTTAAAGGCAGTTCGTAAAAATGTAGAGGCTGGGGCTGTCTCGTTTGATGTTGGGGCAGAAATTGAAGATGGTGAAGACATTTATAAACTAAGAGTCTTCTTTTCAATAGAGGAGCCAAAAGAAGAAGTTGAAACGCCTATTGCTGCTTTACCGATTTGCAGTTTTGATTGCTTGTGGCTGGAAAAAATGAATGAAGATTAAAGATAAATAAGGAAGTGTTGAAAATTGAGCTATGATTATTTGAAAAATCAAAATGACTTGGTGAATGAGTTAGAAAGAGTCGGATGTTTAGGGGTCTATCACAGCATAATGATGGAACTCGATTATTTTCCAGTAGATGAAAAAGCCGTCGTTGTTGAATTTGTCAAAATTGAAGGAGTTCGCCATAGACTAGCGGTGACTTTTGTGTGTAATGAGGGAAAAGGTGATCAGCTTTGGCGATCATGGTCATTTGATCATTTAACCTTAGAAAAAAGAGAGTGAGAGAGCTGGAAAGGAGAATTAAAGATTATGCAGCATAACTTTATCAATTACGGTGCTTATCAAAAACAAATGTCTGAAATCGGCTGTTCTTCTTTAGCAGATGATTTGTATATTCAACTTGTCGAACGTATAAAAGGTGGAGAAACTGGAGCCATTGATCTTACAGGTAACATCACTTTAGGTGATAAGGACAGTGATGGGAATTACAAATTAAGCCTTGTGACTGTTTCTTTCAATGCTCATATGAATGACGATAGGGTATGTGAAATGTCTTTTGAAGGTGTCAATGTCTCGGAAGTTGATTGGTGAAAAAATGTTCCTTGAAGGGAGTGAGGGGAGTTGAAAGGTGTACCATTAATTCTTCTCATGGTGGCGGTTATCCTTTTTATTGTAGGAGCGACCACTTACTATTATGTTGCTGATTTTAGGCAGCATAGCATAATCGCTACAATGAATGAATCGGCACGTATAGCGAGCCTTAGAAACGTAGATAACAGCATTAGAATAGAAGAAGGAAAAGTTGAATTGTCACAGAGGGCTTTCGAATTGAATTTCGAAAGTTCTTTTAATGAGAAAAACAACGTGAAACTTGGAAAAACATCTTTCAAATATAATTACCTCAAAGGTACTGATGGAAAAATGAAAGCTGTGAAAATTTTATTAACGGATCAAAAAAACAAAGAATATCGAACAACATTAGTTGTCGATAAACCGAAGGGAGATCGTAAATGATTACTGAAATTGAGGAACAAAAGCAGTTACTGGAGGATGTACGAAAACATTTAAAACTAAACCATCCTTCGGAATTATTAAAAGCCTTTGTCGATCTTGAAGCAAGGGGAAAAGTGAATGAGGTGGTCAAGAAAGACTTTCCTCATTTGAGTAATGAAGAATTAAAATTTGTCATGGCGGAAGTCGTTGGCTTAGGGGTCATTGAAAAGATCATTGATGAGTATGAGGGCGTAACAGACATTTCGTATAACGGTACACATCTTGACGTCATTACGAATCAAGGGAAATTCCGTTATGGAGAAATCGAAGAATCATACATTATCAAGATCATTCAAAAATTCGCTAATGCCTGCCGCAAAGAATTCACTCGAAAAAACCCTATCTTGGATGCTGCGTTTTCTAATTTGCGTCTGAATGCAGTTCATAAGGATATTGCCCAATATGGCACAACAATGGCGCTTCGGGTTGTAAGACCAAAATTAGCTTTACACCAAGAGAATTTTAAATCATTTGCTCCAGATTATATTTTCGATTTATTGAAAGCGATAGTGGCTTCTAAATCTAATGTCACAATCGCTGGTGAAACTGGAACAGGTAAAACCGAACTGCAAAAACTTCTGTTATCGTTTGTTGAGTACAAAGATCATATTGTCATGATCGAAGATACACCCGAGAGCCATTCGAAAATCCTTTTTCCTGACAAGGACATTAAATCATGGATTACTAAACCTTCAATAAACATTGAAATGTTGGTGAAAGCAGGTTTAAGAAATAATCCTGCTTGGCAGGTTGTTTCAGAGACGCGAGGTCGAGAAGCATATGAAATGATGCAAGGGATTTTAACTGGTCACAGATTGATTACGACATTGCACGCTGTTAATGCTCGGGCGATACCATCACGACTTATTAATATGATGAAAATGGGTTACGACATTGACGAAACATCTATGAGAGAGGATATTTTTCGTTATCTTAATTTCGGGATTCATATTGAAAAAATTGAAGATGGAGAAGGGAGCATGAAAAGGTATTTGAAAGAAATCGTGGAGTTTTTACCGAATGGTGAAGTCTTGACGGTTTTTCGTTGTGATCTCACCAATAAAGGATTTGAATATATGCCAGGTAAGGTGAGTAGCATTTTCATGAATCGCATGATGGAAAAACGTGTGGATATTCAGCTTCAAAGCAAAGTTAAAGATGGGTGGGGGGTACATGAAATTTCGTAAAAAGAAGCTCTATAGCTTAGAAGAAATACGTGCTATGTCTATAGCATTTGGTCAGCCATTACAAAAAAGAGAATATGCAAAATTCATTTTGATTCCATTTTTATGTTTTGCAGGATTAACGTATTTACTTTTTCATTATTGGTGGATGGCTCTTATATGTGGGTTGATTGGCGGTTCGTATGGTTGGTTTTATCAGTTGCGAAGAAAAGTCAAAAATGATTATGAAATGGCAGCCTTTCTAGAAAGAAACAGGCTCTTAAATAATATGACCCAGTTATTGACGAATGATGACATGCCATTGATAGAGGCATTTTCTGCATGTGCTCAATATGCAGAAGGTGAATTGAAACAAAAGCTCATTGATCTTGAAATAACATTGGTTGACTCAGATGAAAAAGAGGTTGTGGAGGCTTTTAAAAGTTTGAGGCGTGCATATAAAAATGATGTGCAATTCGATCAATATATAGAGCAGCTAGGAATCATGTTTGTTGAGGGGCGCACATCAATTTTGACGCTCAAAGATACAAAAGATTATCACAATAAAGTTTTGCTGAAGCAACAAAGATTTATTGAAGATAAGCAGCAACATAAGAAAGACTTTAGAACAATGATTCTCTACTCAATAGGGTTTATTGTAGGCATTATGCTTTCATTTACCCTAAAGAAATACGTTGATATTTACGCACATGCCTTAGTGGGGATGATAGCGAATACGGTTTACCTGTCTATCATTTTCTATGTCTATCATCAGTTTAATCAAAGGTATTTTGATGATGCTGTAACGGAGGTGAGAATCTAAAAACATGAAAAATGAGAAGGCGAAACAGACGGTCAAACAAAAGACGGTCTTTTCTTTTTGGGAAAAAATCGGGGAAAGTAACTTGCGTGAAATGTTGCTGTATTTGAATCCAAAATTAAGTTTTGAAAGATTCCAGAAAAAGAGATTTTTTAAAGCAGCTTCAATTTTTTTGGCTGCATTACCAGTGATCGCTTTTAAACCAGTTGTAACACTCATAGCGCTGGCTTTAGCTTGTTTCGTTTACCATATGGACTACAGGAAAATCAAGGGCTGGTATGAGGCTGAAAAATTTCAAAGAGAGCTTGTCTTTTTCAAGTTTTCTAGGGAAGTCTATATTTATTTGCTGGAAAACATGTCTACTGTCTATCAAGCATTTGAACGTCTGTCCTCAAGGGTAGATGAGGGTCTTTTGAAAGATGCATTGAGAAAGCTATTAATATCAATGCATGAAAAGCCTAATGACGTGCAGCCCTTTATAGATTTTGCGAATGATACAAGTGGCAGTGATAGTGCTAGATTGTTCATGCTCACTTTGTATGAGTATCAGCAAAATTCAAATGATGACAGTATTATCTATGAATTAGGAAAGATGACGAACGAACAATTATTCATGACGGTTGATGACATTATTGAATATAAATTACGTAAATTCGGTACTTTTCCTACAAAGATTGCAATGCCAGTCATGATAGTGATGTTTTGCTTTTTTATCACTCTATTAATAGATGGTGTGAAATCCATCCAGTTCATTAATGGAGGTGGGTGATAAAACATGATTGAAGGATCAGTAATGACATTGTTAAAGATTTTTATATTTTGTTTCTGTCTTGTTCTTGTTGTGGATGCCGCGGGCTATTGCATTAGGTTAAATCAAATAAATGACTTTAAGCAGTATGCAAATTACCAGATTGAAAGAAAAGGAGGATTGACAAACGATGCGCTTCAAGCGATCTCGAAAAAGAATGAAGATTCGTATGGGGGCAGTTTTCAAATTGAAAGCAGTTCTATGAATCAAAAGCATCCTTATGGAACTGAAATTACTTACAGTATTAAAACTACTTATCGATTTTTAATTGGTGGACATGAACAAGAGATTTCGGCAAGAGGAGGGGCATTGTCTTTGATTAGATAAGGAGGGAGGTAGATTGGAACAGAACATATTTAGATTAGGAATTATGGCGATTTTATTCATAGTTTTGGGTTTAACAATAATGGATTTGAAAGATGATTACCCAAATGTAATGCATGATATTGAAAACTTTATCGAGCATGTCACAGAAGACATGCACTAAAAACAAAGGAGAATGATAATTATGGCAGTACCAGAGAATGTGGATCGTTTTTCATGGGGAACATTAGCAGCAGTAATTGCAGGAGTAATAGGAGTGGCACTTATTGCAGGGTTTACGGATTTTGTTCCATGGCTTATGGACTTTATTCAAACGAGTATTAAAGGACTCGCAAAAAAATAATAAATGATGCAGGAGCAAGTCTTTCGGGGCTTGCTCTTATTTTTTAAAAAGGAGGGTGAAATTTGAAGAAGGAAAAGAAACATGGCGGTAAGATGGCCATTCGGAACAATACACTATTATCAGCTTTTAAGAAGAAGTTGAAAAACATTAAAAAGCCAGAAAAGAAACCCAAATCAATTCCAAAAGATCGTTCAAAAATGATTGCTGTCGGAGTATGGACAATGATTGGAACGCTTGTCTTTTTTGCTTTCTTGGCGGTTTTACTGTCTATTAGCAATAGGTCAGCTTTGAACGATCTTGCGAGACAACAAGAACAAAATAGTAAGCAGAAAGAGGAAGTTTCTATTGTGGCAGGAGAACGCTTCTTATCTGGATTTATTGAGCAGTATATCAATGTGAAAAATGAAAGGTCTGCTGCTGAACAGCGTCAAAATACCTTGATGAAATATCTTGTTGCGGATGATGAGATAGACCAAGAAACATGGTTTGATACATCTGGTGCGCAGGGGGATCGAGTATTAAATGATTATGTCCTCTACAATGTCAAAAGAGGGGATGGAGATTCACTTTTTCAATATAAGGTGAATTATGCGAATGTAGTAAAGATCAAAAAGAAAGAACACAAGGTTGATAAATCAGCATTATTAAATATCCCTGTGAAACATAAAGGTGACGAATTTGCTGTGAGTGGTACGCCATATCTTTCAGAGATATATGATCTTAAAGGTGATATACCTAGTTCTTCAGAGGAACATGAAGAATATGACGGAGATCAAACAGCAGCCATAAAAGAATTTCTAAATACATTCTTCCGAAAATATGCGGAAGAATCAAAAGATGACATGTCGTATGTCATGAAAACACCAGAGACTTTAAACGGTCATCTGGTATTTGGTGATGTTGAAAATATCCGAATTTATAAAAAAGGTGATGGATTTGAGGTGTCTTCCGTTGCTGTTTTTAAAGAGAAAGAAACGAATTTGCCAGTAAAAGAACGTTTTACATTATCCGTAGTGAAAAACAGCGGTCAATATTATGTGAATCAACTAAAACATCAATAGGAGTGGTATTTATGGAATTCTTGGATTTTCTTGTGTTAGGTGCAAAAGCAGGGGCAGATTTACCGACATTAGGCGGCATAAAAGGCTGGGCAAAGCAGGTTGTGGAACAGGCTATTTATATTGTTACCATCTTTGTTGTTTGTAAATTTCTAATCAAGATGAGTATTGGGAAAATCGTTGGCATTATTGTGCTTGCAAGTGCCTTAGTTTTTGCTGTTCGAAACTGGTCTATGGTTACTGGATGGGGTGGAGCATTACTTAAACTCTTATAAGAGGTGGAAGAATGACTAGAATGGTCTTCAATTATAGAAAGGCAATGCGCGAACCAAAGAAAATACAAAAGATTACGGACAATTTCAGTTTGCCTTTTGCAATAGAGTTGATTCCTATGATCAACTATTTTATTTTTGTCGCAATTAGTTTCGGTTTTTTCTTAGGTGTTAGGAAGATATTTCCTAGCGCCTTTGAAAATACATTTTTAATCGTGATTTTTGGAATCCCTTTAGCTTTAACTATTTTTGTTAGCAAGGTTAAACCAGAGGGGAAAAATATTTATTTGTACTTCTGGGGGGTCTTAAAATATTTGATTATGATTAAGTTCCCAAAAAAGAAATTTTGCAATGACCGTGATATTCGATTTATTAATCAAAAAGAAATACGTTTTAAACCATTAAAGGAGGTGCGGAATTTTGAATCTGGAAACACCAATGAAGAGTATATTCAACAATTTGATTTTGACGAGATCCGGTGATGTTTGGGCGTATTATCGTATCAAAAGTAGTTCTATTTCCTCTCAAAATCAAAGTAAGATTGAAGAATACAAGGATAAATGGACTTCGTTTTATGAAGATATTACAGAGTATGAAGATTTTCACTTGATGATGTACCCGAATGAATTCGATCTTGAAGGGCGTTTAAATGTATTGAAAAAGGATATACATGAGGATGCTTTTGACGTGGCTTCATACTATATGCAAGAAACAGTCAGTGTAATGGATCAGCGTTTAGGGAGGTTGACCAAACCTGATTTCATTATTGGTATTAAGTTAAACAAAACACTTCTTAGTATGGATGCTGATATGAAAGACAATCTAGTGTCAATGTTTGATACGGCTACTGATACAGTAGTCAATATGCTGGGGTGGGAACAAGAAATCTCTTCTGAATTTTTTAAGAAATTTATAGAAATTGAAGATGACTTGGCAAATACAGTTACATCAGTATTTGCTGAGAGATTGAAGGAAAGTGAACTGAAATATATTAATCGTTATCACTTTGTGAGAGGTCTGTATCACGATGTGGAGGAAGAAAGTCAGAATGGGGATATTCATTCAATTACAAACACTGTTATAGACCCAACAATTCCAGGTTCTTTAAAGCTTGTCAGCGATCAAGATGAAGGCTATATATCTTTTGTTGTTATTGACGAATATTTAGATAATATGGTCAACAGTGATTTGTTTTTTGAAGTTCAAGCACTACCTTTTCCTGTAGAAGTTGATATTAAAGCAAAAGTTGAAGGCAAAGGAATGACAAAGGCTGCTTTAAATATCAAACATCAACAACTAAAGGAAGAGCAAAATGAAAAGCATAGTTTGGGTGACGAAAGCGATCAGTCAACCATGACGAGTGTGTTTCTCGTCAAAGACCTTCAAAATAAAATCAAAAAAGAGGAAGTGTCTTTGATCAACTGGCTTGCGGTTGTGGTTGTTGATGGAAAAAGCAAAAAGGAATGTACCGAAAAGGCACGGGTGGTTGTCAGACACCTAAAAGGAGCAGGAATTAAATGCAGGATTCCTATTGCTGATCAATTGTCTCTATTTTATAAAATGCTTCCTGCTCAAAAGCTTGATCTTATGGACAAAAATTGGATTCAAAAAACGACACAAAATGGGCTCGCTGAATGTTTATTAGGTGTTGATTCTTTTGTTGGTTCAAAGATTGGCTTCTTTTTAGGATGGGGAGATAGATTTGATAAACATACTGACTTAGAAAGCGCTATTCGCTCAAGTCGTGATTTTGTTCTTTATCATCCGTTCTTAGCGAACCAACAAATTAAAGGCTCTAAAACCCGATCACCGCATTGTTTAATCACAGGTGATACGGGGAACGGAAAGTCTTTCCTTGCGAAGCTACTGTTTCAATATATTTCGTTTATGGATGTTAAAGCGTTATATATTGATCCTAAAAAGGAAATGAGGAAGTGGATCACAAAAATTATTAACAATCCACAGACACGTAAAGACTTCCCACTATATATCAATCATCTGGAGAAGTACCACTTTATAACGCTTGATCACGAGAAAAAAGAAAACTGGGGTGCATTAGACCCTGTATCATTTATGCCAGCAAGTAAAGCCAAAGATTTAATAGAGGTCATCTTTGAACAAATTTATAATTTTAAAGACAAGGATACTATAAGTACTGCTTTTTTAAGGGCGATTTCAAATGTTCTTGAAAGAAAAGAACGTGGTGAGCAAGTTGGATCACTCCACATTATTTATGAAATGCAGCAGCACAAAAATGAGATTGTGAGAGAAGCAGGAGACAATCTTTTTGAGTCTATTAAAGATTCAATCATGAAACTACTTATTCACGACGGTTCGAATCCTTCCTTATCATTAACCGAGAGGATGACGATTTTGGAAATTGAGAACATGGACTTGCCAGAATTCGGTGAAAGAATTGAGAATTTCACGAAGTCACAAATGAAGTCTAGTGCGGTCATGTTTGCAGTCGGTAAGTTTTGCGAATTGTTCGGGATGAATGCAGATGAAAAAACAGCTGAGTTCATTGACGAAGCATGGATATTTACAGCTAGTCCTCAAGGTCGAAAAGTTGAGCGTCAAATGCGAAGAATTGGACGTTCTTATAATAATGCTGAATTCTTTATCTCACAATCAACAAAGGATGCTTTACATGATGATGACAAAGGAAACTTTGGTGTCGCATTTGCATTTGATGAACCAAGTGAAAGGGAAGATGTTTTGAAATGGATGAATCTTGAGCCAAGTGAAGAAAATCAAAAGATGCTTGGATCAATGTTTCAAGGTCAATGCCTGTTTAAAGATATTTACGGGCGTACCTCTAAAATCTCAATTGAATGCCTGTTTGAAGAGTGGATGGGTGCTTTCGAGACCATCAATAAAAGTGAAGTGGCATATGCTGAAGAGATGTATTTGTAATTTGTTGTTTTGTTGATGTATTTATTTTTGCGTTATTTGTAATTTGTATTTTAATGATGCTATAATGAACTTGTATTAAACAAAAGAATTGCAATTTAAGCACAGCAAATAATTGCTCCTACACTTCCAATGAGGTCTGCTTTAAGTAGACTGAGGAAATAAAGAAAGACCCGATTATCGGGTCATCTTTGAAGACTATGCTTTCTTTCGTTTAAGTATAATGTATATCGTTGCAAGCGATGCAACTATACTTAAACATGTCGCAACAATATTTAAAGTAAGCATAGAATTTCACCTCCCTTATATGAGGTGTGGGAATACATGCTATTGCAGTAGCTTGTATTCCTTTTCTTATTGTACCTTTTTTCAGCTATAGTTGAAACCAAAAAAAATTGTCTGTGTGATTAGCAGAATGTTATAACCGTAATTTGGTTTAACAAAATGCAAATTTAGTTAGGAGAAAAAGGTGAAAATGGAGATTAATAGCTCAAACAAATGATGTTTGCTATCTCACAGATATACATTATATTTCCTAACTAGAATTGACCAATTTGTAATCAATAAGCTTGATCAGTAAAAATTAACGTGCTACAATTTATATAATTAAATTAGAAGAATTAAAAAGCCCAATTTAGCTTGGCAGAGTTAAACTAGGCTGGTCTTACAGTTAAATCATTTTTTAAATGAAATATTGACGTTTATTGTTTTAATGCTTATTTGAATCAACAAAAGAATTATTAAAATATCAAACATATTGAACTCACCATTTCCTTTCCGAGACTATTCACGATAGTCTCCTTTTTTTTTGATCCTATGTAACTGTTATAACTGTTACACTGTATATAGTATAATGCATTCTTACAAAACACAACATATAGATGTTCGAAACGAAAAAAATCAACCAATTGATACGAACAGAACGGGCACGGGTACGGGTTTCAAAATTAATATCATAAATAGAAGGGATTGGAAAATTAGTCGTTCATATTTGAGCGGCTTTTTTTATTGGGAATTTAGGAGGTTGAGATGAAGAAGAGAAGCTTAATAATAACTTTCTTAGCTCTAGTAATGTTGGTTTCTTCTGTAAATTTGGTCTTTGCGGATGATAAAGAAGGAGACAAAACGGTTAAACCAAAAATTGAAAAGGTTGGTGGGGTTGATCTTGAAATAAGTCGTTTTCCGTTGGAGCATTACCAAGCTCACAATCAAGCGGAAGACGGAATGATAAAAGGTGCTATTGTTTCTCTATCCAATGTAATGCTAGGTACGACACAAATAATTGTTCTTGTCGTTGATAAGGCAATGGACTTGTTTATGAGTGCCGAACCAATTGATAACTTTAGTGATGCTATTACGAGTATTTCTAAAGATATGTATAAAGTTTTGAAGAAAAGCTTTGGAGAGATAATTTTTGTGTTTCTGATAGGCTTTCTAGTCTATCTATTTTTCATAAGAGGTAATTTTAAGGAGGGCATGAGACGTTTCGCTTTGTTTTTCCTTGTCATGATTGTGGCTGGGCTATGGGTAAATAAAGCGGGATATTGGGTTGAATCTCTTAATGCTTTGTCTATTGAGGGGCAAGGCAAACTTATTACGGTTGGAAATAAATTAGTTGACTCCTTTTCTGGTAAAACCGATTCTTCTTTGAGTATGGATGATGTGAAAAAGGGGCAAGAACTCAAAGGAACAACAGCGGTTTTAAGAAATTTTTACTTTGATGCAGCGCTGAAAAGTCCATATTTGGTTACTAATTACGGTACGCCAAATGAAAAAACAATATTGAAAAAAGGCGATGGAAAAGGTGGTCTGGATCGTATAGACACGCTTCTTTCTTTCAAATTGACAAGTGAGGGGCAAAGTGCAAAAAAGAAATTTATTAATGATAAGGAAGTCAAAGAATATAAAAATCAGAGTATTGCAGAGGGAAGTATTTACGCACAGTTAGGCTATTCGTTTATAGGTTTGCTGGCTGCTATTTCTCTAGGCGTACCATTCTTTCTAATTCCTTTTCTTAACTTCTTGATTCAAATTATTGTACTTGCAATTGCTTTGTTTCTTCCAATGGCTTTCATTCTTTCTTATGTACCCCAATTTGCTTATAGCGGGTTCGTGTCGCTAGGACGAATGCTTGCTTTATTTGTAATGAAAGCTATGCTCACATTTGTTTTGATATTTGTTTATGCAATTTGTGTTATTACAAATAAAACCATTCCGCCAACAAATTTAGGAATGTACTTTTTAAATGTGGCAGCTATATCAGCAATTCTAATTGTTTCTTTTTTGAAACGTGACAAGATCATCAAATTTGTGACTGCTGGTAAAGTTCAGTCTGTGGATGCTAACCTTCTTGAAAATACAAGAAAACAGGTGGTACAGCCTTCATGGGAAGGTGCGAAAAAAGTTAGTAGTGGTATTGGTGAATGGAAAAAGAAACGTGATGCTGCAAATTCTTCTGCCGCACAATCTTTGGGAGATAATAAACGAAGTGCGCCGCACAATCAATCTGTTGGAGATTCTAAAATTGATAGGACTTCACAGAATAACCCTATTAAGGGGGATGCAGCGGCGAAAAAAGAAGTTGAAAGAAAGCGTCAATTAGCAGCCTCTAATCAATTGGCGGAGGAAAACAAAGATAACACAGATGCTTCAAATGCTTCAAATGCTATGCCGAAAGTGGATGTTGAAAGAAGTGAACAACTGGCTAAAGATCAACTGAAAGAGGAAGGTGACAGTAATACAAGTGCTTCAAATGTTATGCCGAAAGTGGATGTTGAAAGAAGTGAACAACTGGCTAAAGATCAACTGAAAGGGGAAGGTGACAGTAATACAAGTGCTTCAAATGTTATGCCGAAAGTGGATGTTGAAAGAAGTGAACAACTGGCTAAAGATCAACTGAAAGAAGAAGGTGACAGTAATACAAGTGCTTCTAACGTTATTCCTAAAGTTGATGTAGAGAGAAATGAACAGCTTGCTAAAGATCAACTGAAAGAAGAAGGCGACAGTAATACAAATGCTTCAAATGCCATTCCGAAAGTGGATGTAGAGAGAAGTGATCAAATTAAAGAACATATTGCCGAAGAAGAAAAGACCAATAGTCCGAAGGGTTCAACATCAATTCATGAGGTTGATGTTGAAAGAAGCGATCAAGGCATTTCTGAAAAAACGTTAACAGAGGAAAATATCAGTAATCAAAATTCTGTGAGTCCTGTTCCTAATACTAACGTAGCAAGAAATGAACAAAGACAATCAGAAGAAAAAGTAAGTGCATCTGTTCCAAAAACTGAAAATGAAACAGTTAAGACTTCAGATACACAAGCAAAAACTAAAAGAGTTATTCAGCAACCCAAACATGTAAAAATTGAATTAGATCAGATAGAGAGTCGTCAAAGCAAAAATGGTCGAGGTGACAGATCATGAAAAAGCTATTGACGGCTTTTTTTAGTTCACTCCCAATTATCTTTTTTGGGGGAATGCTGCTTGTTGTTGTATTGATTTTTGGGGGGAGTAATCAAAAAGAAGAAATCGGCGGTGGGGATGAAGAGTTTGTAACAAACGGTATTGCCCCGGAGATCGAAAGACTCCGCCATGTTTTCGAGAAGTATGCAAGGAAAGAAGGGGTTTATGATCAATTGAATATTATCATGGCGCTAACAATGCAGGAGAGTGGTGGGCGTTACCTCGACATCATGCAATCAAGCGAATCAATAGGTTTGCCGCCTAACTCTATAACAAGTCCAGAGTATTCCATTCAAGTAGGTGTGAAACATTTTGCGGCTGTTTTTAAAAAAGCAGGGGGAGACGTTCGATTAACATTACAGTCTTACAATTATGGTGGCGGGTTTATTGATTACGTGAAAAAACGTGGGGGAAAGTACACAAAAGCCCTTGCGTTAGAATTTAGCAGATTTCAAGCTCTTAAATTAGGTTGGCGAAGCTATGGTGATCCTAATTATGTTGATCACGTCTTCCGTTACCTAAAGGGTGGTGGCAGCGTTAAACCAGTGAATGGAGCTATCGAAGGATATGAGGCCATTATGAATGAAGCACTTAAATATGAAGGGAATCCATATCAATGGGGTGGTTCAACTCCAAAAACGGGTTTTGATTGTTCGGGTCTTGTGCAATGGGCTTACAGAAAAGCGGGTATTTCATTGCCCAGAACTGCACAAGAACAATACGGTATCACAAAAAAGATTGCTGAAAGTCAGGCAGTACCAGGAGACTTAGTCTTCTTCACGGGTACGTATCAAGGTAAATTTATCACGCACGTGGGAATTTATGTAGGAGATGGAAGAATGTATAATAGTAATGACAGTGGCGTCCAATACTCTGATCTTAAAAAGGGATATTGGCGAGATCATTTAGTTTCATTTGGTCGTATAAAAAAATAGGGGGTTATTTCGTGAAGAAAATATTTTGGGTAATAGGTGGTGTCATATTGATATTAGGGGCGTTTAGCTACTACATGACTTACAACAAATTGACTGATGAGAAAAATCAAGCTATTAGAGATAAACAAAAAATCGAGAATAAAATGAATCATATGACGAATTCAGAAGCTGCGGACATGAATCAAAAGTTTTTTGAAGCGTTCTTTCAATATGAAGATGCGGATGATCGTGAGAAGGCTGTTCGAAAGTTAGCGACCGATAAAGCAATGAGTTATGCGTTTCCCTCGAAGGCACCAAAGAAACATAGTGTAACCATGCAGGGGGATTTACTTTCTTTAGAAAGCTATTCAAAAAAAGTTGATGAAAAGCATGAATTATACCTTAATGAAGCAAAAATTGCGCTTACTGTGAATGCTGTGACAACTAAACAAGAATTGATTATTCAAACAGAATTGAAAAAAGAAAAAGATGGGTGGATTGTTGATAATGTTCAAGTAAAAGGGAGTAATTAATGAAGTGTAAATGATAAAGTTCCTACCTGTTTATTATTTAAATAAACACTGAAAAAAATTGGTATAATAAAAGTATAGAAATATGAGGGGGATAATAATTTGACTGACGTTGATAAGTTATATGAGCGTTTAAAAATTGATGCTAAAGATCATGAAGGCGGAAACGATTATAGTCTACAAGATTACTTGAAGGAATTGTTAACTAAAGATGTTTTAAATCATGATGTAGCAAAAGGTGTAGCTCTAAAAGCCGTTAATGAAGGAATTGAATTACTAAGTGACGCACAGTTAAAAGCGTTAGCTAGGGAGCTATTAAAAAGCGATCTATACATGGAATATTGCCCTTTGTGTGTTGATAAAATAGATTGGAGCGATATGGGTGTTGCACTTTGGGAAGGAAAGTGTCCTCATTGTGTATATCAAGAAGAAAAGTTAGAACGTGAATAAAAAATCCCTAAATAAAGTTTGTTCTAGTACAATTCGTTATAAAAAGTCAATAAACAAATAATAGCCATCAAAGCAAACTTGATCGAGACCAAAGATCAGGAAAAGCTATGATGGTTTTTTAATTCTTGTCATTTATTTCAGAAATTTAATGAAGTGGGTGAGAGTTGAATTGAACTTTAAATAAACGAAAAAAATGCTAGACCAACGGAGTTAATAAGAAAAGGATTATTGATGATGTGCAGGTCAAGTAAGTTTGTATTATGAAAGGAGCATTTTAATGGGCACGACAATATGTAAAGATGATCTGATCAAAATCGGATATAAAAAATATCAAGCTGTGAATTTAATTAGAGAAGCAAAAGCGATCATGGTTCAAAAAGGTTGCCCTTATTATAATAATAAAAGGCTCGGAAGAGTTCCGAGAGATGTAGTTGAATCTATTTTAGGGGTGTCTTTATCAGAAGAAGTGAGAGGAGCTTCTCAATGAAAAAGAGAACTAAGTATGATGATGTTTACATTGATGATAACGGAGTTATTTTTTATCAAATAGAGAGTCAAAGTGAAGGGAAAAGAATACGTAAAAAATCTAAAGTGGGAAGTGATGGTAAACCTTTTTTGTCTGCTTTTGAAGCTCATAAAGAGGTAACTAGATTAAAAGGAGAAATGAATAAAAGGAGGTCAAATGATCACCTTTGAAAAAGAAACAAGAAAAAACAAAATATCCAGGAGTCTATGTAGACGAAAAAGGAAGGTTTTTTTATCAGTCTGAATTTGGAATAGATCGTATAACAGGTAAGAGGATAAGAAAAAAAGGAAGAAAAGACGCTAATGGAAAACCCTTTGCATCAGCCTTTGAGGCTAATAAAGAGTTAACACGATTGAAAAGAGAATACCATAAAGTTAATAGCTTCTCGAATTATAAAATGACTTACGAGCAATTCATGAACCAAGTCTATATACCTTATTACCAAACAGAAGTTGAAGAAAGTACCTTTGAAGTTAGGGAAGGCATTCTTGAAAAAATAAAAGATAGGTTTGGCTCGCTGCCTCTTAGATCAATCTCTATTGAGGATGTACAAAATTTTCGTACATGGCTATTAACGAGCAAAAAAAGGGGAGGAGCTGGATATTCTCAATCCTACGCTAGTATGGTTTTTGGTGCCTTTCGACAGAGTTTAGATAAAGCAGTTGATATGCAGTATTTAGAATACAATATATCAAAGAAAGTTAAAGCAATACCAAAAGGTAAAGCAGTTGTTCCATATTGGACAAAAGAAGAGTTTGAACAAGTAATAAATCAAATATATATTGATGATTTTTATGAACACTTAAATTTTGTTATGATATGGGTGTATTACATGACCGGTATCAGAGTGAATGAAGGAACTGCTTTAAACTGGTGTGATATTGATTTGAAGAAGAAACGAATGCGTGTCCATCATATGTTGATTCTTAAAACGAGAACAGAATGGAAAAGAAACTCTTATACAAAAACTGAAGATGGAAAGAGAACCATTGCGCTTGATGATGACACTATAAACATATTAAAAGTTTGGCGTGAGAGACAATTAACTATAGGTTTAGGAAAAGTAGATGATTTTGTCTTTAGTTATGATGGTTTACCTATGATTAAATCGACAATTGGTAGGATTCTTTCGCGATATGCAAAATTGGCGGAAGTGAAGAAGATACAAGCTAAGGGGCTGCGCCATTCACATGCTTCTTATCTCATTAATGAATTTAATGTTTCAGTTCTTGTTTTGTCCCAACGAATGGGTCATTCAAGTCCAGAAATCACATTAAAGCATTATGCCCATATGTGGACTGGAGCAGATAATACGATAGCAGAAATGATGGCTGGAAATATTAAAATAAAGACTGCATCTGAAACAAAACTTCGATTCAATGGTAATCAGGCGATAAATAAGATGAACCCCACCAAAAACCCCACCAAGGAAGCAAAATGTTAAAAGAAACCTTTGTTTTAAAGGGGTTTGGAGCACCTACTACGATAGAGTGGGAATAGTTATAAAAGAGCTAGAAACCTTTGTGTTTCTAGCTCTTTTTTATTTTTAACTGCACTTTTCCCTTCCGTTTTAATGTGTTAATGAATCATTCCATCCCTTACACACATCAATCCATTGTGAATAACCGGAGTGTTTTTCTAATTGTTTTATTGTGAGTTCAATAGCACTGTTACTGCTCCCGCAGGCTGGATAGACTGTCTCAAAACGTTTTAGTGAAATATCTAAATAAACAGAAACGCCATTCTTTGTAGCGAAAGGACATACTCCGCCAATTTCATGACCGACCAAGTCAACAACCTCATGAGGAGAAAGCATTTTAGCTTTTGTTTTAAAATATTCCTTGAATTTTTTGTTATCAACTTTTGCATCGCCAGAGGTCACAACTAAAATAGCTTGTCCATTTACTAGAAAGGATAGTGTTTTTGCGATTCTTTCAGGTTCGCAGCCCAATGCAGAAGCAGCCAAGTCTACGGTTGCACTAGATACTGAAAATTCTTGAATTCGAGTATCCATATCATATTGTTTAAAATAATCTTTTACTTTCTTGATCGACATTCTGATTTCTCCTTTTTATTTGTATTGATTTGAAATTTCCTCGTTTTAAAAATTGTACTTTTAAGATAAGCGTCATTCTTCTGCTAATTATGATCTATTATTTAAACGATATTGATGTGGTGTTAGGTGATATTTTCTCTTAAATAAACGAATGAAATGCTCTACATTTTGATAACCAACGGCTGCCGCAATACCACCCACTTGTAAATGGCTGTCTGTGAGCATTTCGCAGGCTTTTTCCAATCTTATTTCTTGTCGAATCTCACTAAATGATTTGCCAAGCTTACGAGCTATATATTTTGACAGATAAGATTGTGAAAGGTTAAATTCCTCTGCCATCTCCTGGATGGTGATATGCTCACAACATTGCTGAATATATTGGAGCATTTGAATCATACGTATATCACGATATTGTTTGACCTGATTTACGTTCATATGACTTGGTTTGAACCTTAATAAGAGACATAATAATATCTCAAACAAATTATTCATAATCAACTGGTAACTAGGAAACCGATTATAATTTTCTGTAAATAGTTGAAGAGAGCAGTCTAGCAAATGTTTATCCAAGTGACTATGGAAAATAAGAATATTTTTATTTTCTTTTATATACAATGCATTCAAAAAGAATTCTGAAATGACATTGTTTTCTTTTAACATTTTAAAAACACTTTTTGAAAAGTACTCTTACGGATCATGATTTGCATGGCGATTGTATTCTCCATTACAATTGGCTTGTGTATGGTGTCAGGTGGAATAAAGGCAATATCTCCTGATTTTAAAGTCATTTTTTTATCTTCCACTTCTACATACATCTCATTTTCCAGAACATAGATCATTTCAAAGAAATCATGGATAGCCGACAATTGAGGCATAAAACGGCTATACTTTCTCACTTCGATATCTTTCTCCTGACCTAACCACATGGTATCTTCCTTTTCAAATTCGTTCTGCCCATTTTGCAAAAATTCTTCTATATATATTTGCTTATGCATTAAATTGTGTTTATCATAATCTTTCAAAAATAATTGCAATGATTGATAGTCCTGCTTTTTCTGTTGGTATTGTTGATAAAAAATTTCTTGCTCGTTATATTCTCTTAAATATTGCATCACTTCATGTTTTTCAAGTCTATCTTTTTCCATCTACATCCAAACCTCTAGTTTATTTACTGCAACCACCAGAGCCTTCACTGTTGCTTCTATAATATCTTTATCAATTCCAGCACCCCAATGCATTTTTCCTTGATATGAAATTCCAATCTGTGCACAGGCTTGTGCTTGGGAATCCTTGCCTAAAGAATTCTGTTCATAGACTTCTAAAACATATTCGAGATGAAAATATGCTTTTAACGCATTACTGATTGCATCTAAACTTCCAGTGCCAGTTCCTTGTATTTCAATTTGTTGATGATCTCTCAGCAAAGTTAAGGTAACTTCCTGCTTCTCTCCTTTATGAAATTGATAATCAAGCAGCTGGAAATGAGGGTGAAAATCAACATACTGTTCTTTAAAAACATGATATATTTCTTCGACAGACAATTCCCTACTTGTCTGATCAGATACTTTCTTCGCTGCATATCCCATGGCTTCATTCATTTGATAAGGAAGTTGAATGTCATAATTTGTTTCTAGTATATAGCCTATGCCGCCTTTTCCAGACTGGCTGTTGATTCGAATCACATCCGTTTGATAATTCCTCCCCAAGTCAACTGGATCTACTGGGATATACGGAACGTCCCATTTATCAACTTTATTTTCTTTTCTATATTTCATACCTTTAGATATCGCATCTTGATGTGACCCAGAGAATGCAGTGAAAACCATCTCCCCAGAATAGGGCTGCCTCTCAGGAACAGTGATTTTTGTTAGTTTTTCATATTTTTTACGAATCGCTTCTAGGTTATTGAAATTCAATTTTGGATCATAACCTTGTGAATACATATTCATCGCCAAGGTAATCAAGTCTACGTTCCCTGTACGTTCACCGATACCAAATAATGTACCTTCGACTCTTTCTGCGCCAGCTAGAACACCAAATTCTGCATCACTCACCCCAGAGCCGCGGTCATTATGAGGATGAACAGATAATGTCACACTGTCTCGGTAAGACAGATTTTTGTGTATATACTCAATCTGACTTGCAAAGATATGAGGCATTGAATATTCAACTGTTGTCGGAATATTGATGATTGCTTTATGAGTTGGTGTCGGTTTCCAAATATCTAAAACACTATTACAAATATCTAACGCATAATCAACTTCTGTTCCTGGAAAGCTTTCAGGACTATATTGAAAATAAATATCACTATTTGTTTTTTCGGCAAGTTCTTTTACTAAAATAGCTCCATCAATGGCAATTTGTTTAATTTCATCTTTTGTTTTCTTAAATACCTGTCTGCGCTGCGCTTCTGAAGTCGAATTATATAAATGAACAATCGCTTTCGGTACCCCCTTAATGGCTTCGAAGGTTCGGCGGATAATATGCTCTCTCGCTTGCGTGATCACCATAATTGTGACATCGTCTGGAATCATATGATGATCAATCAGTGTCCGTAACAGCCTAAACTCCGTATCAGAAGCAGCTGGAAATGCGATCTCAATTTCTTTAAAACCTATCTCTACTAATAACTGAAACATTTCCAATTTTTCTTCTAAGTTCATAGGAATAGGTAATGCTTGATTACCATCCCGCAAGTCCACACTGCACCATATCGGAGCACTTTCTAATGTTTCTTTCTTCACCCAATCATAAGTAAGGTTCGGTGGCAAAAAGTATTTCTTTTCGTATTTTTTGTGGTTAAACATCATCGATTCCTCCTAGAAAATAGAATATAAAAAAAGCCTTTCATCCCCAATATTTACCTTGGAGACGAAAGACTTCTTCTTACGCGGTACCACCCCTGTTTCATGATAAACATACATTATCATGCCCTTATTCGGATACAGATTGTTTGATCTTGTATCCTTCCCATATAACGGTGGGGGGCCGTCCTTAACTACATCAATACTTTTCATTTCACTAAGGCTACTCTAAGGTGAGTTCCCTGCCTTTTTGTTATTGCTTCTCATCAGCCAGCAACTTTCTGAAAACATTTCGGCAAGTACTATTCCTTATCATCGCATTCTCATTTTTCTGATTTTTTCTATTATACCAAGTCTATAAAAAGAAGATAGTGATTGGGATATCTTTTTTAATTGATTTTTTTGTTCTATGGGTGCTTATCTTTAATCATCTTCACCAAATAAAAATCCAAGGCCCCAAATAAAGGTGAGTGAATTAACAGCGAACAATAAAATCGCACCAATTTTTTTCATGGCAATGAACCTCCTCTTAAATTCAGTCTGCTAGCCTTCAAAATTTAAATTCACTGGTTCATCCTCTAAATGATCCACAGTATTTTGTTCTGTCACTGGCACACTTTCATCTACAATTTTAAAACTAAGTTCGTCCATCCATATGTGACCTTGACCATGTAGCAATATGCCAAACGCAATGACTTCACTTTTGACTGGAACATCCAATACTACACTAAAATGATTCCAGCCGTTTGTTCCTGTAATTGGACGGTTCATCATATTGTCAAACGCAAGAACTTCACCTGAAGAATGGTCAATCCTCATCCATAAACCAGCTGAACCTTTCACATCTTCGCTTTTGACAAAAGCGGAAAATTGAAGACGTTCTCCACGGTAACGATCAGACTTAATTTGCTGCATCAAGGTCGCAAATCCTCGTGCTTTTTCATCCTTTGACTTCAGGTAAGCTGAGGTAGTACCACTGTGTACAATTCTGTCATCCAGACCTGTTTCATAATCAGATGGTGTTTCTCCCGTCATAATCCAGCCAGTAGGTGTGTGCTTATTTGCAGCCATATTCGTTTCCTCCTTATCAATGACATTCCTTAGTAATCTCTGATAACGTGCTGGTGACATGTCATAGATCTTCTTAAAGGCTCTAGTGAAGGATTCCTGTGAACCAAAAACGACACTGCAATGCGATATCAATCGCCCTCTGGTCCGTATGAATTAAATCCTTCGCCGCTTGGGTCATTCGACGTTCCCGTATATAGTCAACAACTGACTTCTTAATCACTTTTTTGAACATACGGTGAAAGTGAAACCTAGAATAACCAGCGTGTTTCGCTAGAGTTTGAAGCGGTAAATCATCTTTCAGATGCTGTTCAATATAATTTAATGTTTCTTGAATCGTTTTCTCATGTTCTTGATAGGACAACCGAGCACCTCCTTGCCTTACAAGTTTAGTATAGCGGAAATGCTCTTTAGGAAACTTGACTTTTTGTGCTGTGTTGCAATTATAGAGTGGACCTTCTAACCGTGGGTTCAGGAATAGCTATCCGTGTACTAGTTGAAATTTTTCTGGAGAAAAACTAGAAATCATCCGAGAATCGGATGCGATTCATTGCCAACTGCGACTTTTTCTTACAGACGTCCGCAGCCTAGTGTCATAGGATACACAATCGGCATCGTGCCGTTACATCTATTGATGTATGATGAGTGACTGGGCAAGAATCTCTTGGGATGTGTTGAGAAGATTTCAGCTCGTATTATGAATGAAGTGAAGCGTATTAACCGTGTGGTGTATGATATTACGGGGAAGCCGCCTCCTGCGATTGATTGGGAATTGAAATATATATTTTTTTGTTGTGTTAATTTTATTTTTAATAACCAAATTTTAAGAAAAATATTGTATAATAATATAAACGTGTGGCTAGATTATTCGCTTGTGTTTCGCAAGTGTTGACCAAAATGGTAGGAGCATTAGCTTCTGCTATTCGTATTACTATTGGTGTATTTACGTTAAATTTTCAATGTTTCTGCATCGCATAATGAGTAGCCACACGTTCAACAACAGGGAGTTATATATGAAGGAATTCAACCAAATAAAAACAAGAAATGAACTTGCTGACTTTTTGAATATTCCAAGGAAACAACTTAGTTATGTATTATATGTAAAAGGGATTAATAATTTGTACAATTCGTTTAAAATAAGAAAGAAAAATGGTGGCTTTAGAGAAATTAATGCTCCTTTAGAAGAACTTAAAGGTATTCAAAGAAGGCTACAAGAAGTTTTGTACAAGAAAATAGGGAATAAATGGATTAACAGGAATATATCTCATGGGTTTGAAAGAAATAGATCTATCATAACAAATGCGATAGTCCATAGAAATAAGAGAATTGTTTTGAATATTGACTTAGAGAACTTCTTTGAAAGTATTCATTTTGGTCGTGTTAGAGGTTTTTTTAACAAGAATAAAAATTTTTTACTGCCTATAGAAGTAGCCACAGTTATAGCACAAATAACATGTTATGAAGGAAGGTTGCCTCAAGGTGCTCCAAGTTCTCCAATCATTTCGAACTTAATTTGTGAAATACTCGATTATAGATTATTGAAAATTGCGAAAAAATACAAGGTGGACTATACAAGATATGCAGATGATTTAACATTTTCGACTAATGATAAAAATTTTTTATTTCTACAGAGGGAATTTTATGAAGAAATATCCCAAGAATTAATACGAACGGGTTTTAAAATTAATGAAAAGAAGAATAGGTTACAACTTAGGGATTCAAGACAAGTGGTAACAGGGCTAGTAGTAAACAAAAAAATAAATGTAAATAGAATTTATTACAAAGAAACAAGAGCAATGGCTTATCAGCTATATAAACAAGGAAGTTTCAAGATTAATGATGAACCCGCGACCATTAATCAGCTTGAGGGTAGATTTGCATTTATTAATCAACTAACTTGGCACAATAATTTAGTAGATGGTATAACTGCTAATTTCAATAACTTCACCTCAAGAGAACAACAATATCAAAGGTTTCTATTTTATAAATACTTTTTTGCTAATTCTAAACCTGTAATTGTGACAGAAGGTAAGACAGATGTTAGGTATTTAAAATCAGCTTTAAAAAGTCTTTACAAAGATTATCCTAAATTAATTGTCAAACATAAAGATGGATCATTTGAGTTTAAAATCCACTTTCTAAAGAAAACAAAAAGATTGAGTTACTTTCTTGGAATATATAAAGATGGGGGCAACGCGCTAAATAATATATATCAATTTTTTGGTTCTAAAAATTCAAAACTTAATTATTTAAATTATTTTAAAAAAATTAGTGGGAATTCACCAGAAAATCCTGTGATTTTATTGTTTGATAATGAAATTAAGAGTGGAAATAAAAAACCGATAGGTAAATTTCTTAATTATGCAGGGCTTGATGATGAGAAAAAAACAACTCTTAAAAAGGAAAACATGGTCAATATTGTTGATAGTCTTTACCTTTTAACTGTTCCATTAATTAATGGGAAGTTAGAATGTGATATAGAGGACTTGTTTGATAACAATACTCTATTTCTGAAAATAGAGGGTAAAGAATTTTCAAAAAAGGATAGTTATGACGTATCGAAATATTATGGAAAAGAAATATTTTCACAACATGTTTCACAAAATTACTCAGATATAAATTTTAATCAATTTAGACCTGTTTTAGATAATATAAACAAAATAATAGACGTATATACAAGACAAAATGATAATATGTTGGTTAATCTAGAATTGAAGAAAGTTGACAAGAGAAATATGAATAAAGTGGAGCTTTTTAAATAATCTAATATACTTATATATTTAAATAAATTAATAATATAATATGTTCATCCCACTAAGTAAAACAAGACAAGTTTTCGAATTTGGAACCCTTTAAGAATTTCTTAAAGGGTCTTTTTCTTAATAGGAATGTCTATAATTTTTTTCTGTGACTTTCTAGATCATGTTTTCTTTAGATTTTCTCTTGTCGTTTCAAGTTAAAATTATTTCTTAACAAAATATATTCAATGGCCAAATTAAATTAACATGTTAATTAATTTCTCTTCATTATACCAATTTATAATTTTTTGTAGATCTTTATATAAATTTTGTAAGACTGGATCTTCTGTGGTAAAGATATCAGAAAACTCAGCTAAAATTGATGCTATATAATCAAGAATAGAGGCATAGTAGTTGCTTTTTATGTTTGCGCGTTTAATACTTAGTGCTTCAATGTTCTCAAAAATAATATTGTTTTTCTTTTTTCTTATCTCAAAAAAATTAACACTATATTCATTGTAGTTTGTCAAATTTAAAAATATCCTTTTTTCTATATAGATACACAAATCTTTATATGGAATATAATCAAGCTCAAGAGATTTTTTACTTAGTAAAAAATCTCTTAACTTTAAAATAATTTGTATAAGATCTTTAATGTCACTAATATTATTTAGATCCAATTTATAATTTGACTTAAAAACAAGTTGTTTAATGGCTTCTTTTGAGAAATTCATTCCTTTGGTCTCAACTTTATTCCTAAAAATCCTTTTGTTATTCGTTTTAAAACTTTGGAGAATTTTTTTCACTATAAAATCATAAGTTTCTGAGACACTGAAAAATATTTGAGTAGAGTTATCATTGTAATAATCTTCTGGGTACTTCCAAATTACGTCTACATCAATTGCTTCAGAATTAGAGTGCTTAAGTTTTTTATAGCCCTCAATAATAAATAGTGTATTACCATCTTTGTTTAGTAATTCTATAATATTCTCATTAGTTGTTTCGGAAAATTTATAACCGATTTCATAAAAATTATCATTTGACGCATAATTTCTTGTTTGGAGAAGTATTAATTTCCATAAACTTAGATCTACAGTCATCAATTTGAATAACTTTAAATCTTTGTTAAATGGCTCAAATCCAAGACTCCCTATTAGTTTCTGGTACTTATATATTCTTTTTAAGTATCTTTCCATAAAAATATCAATTACTTTACATAAATCTTTAACTTCATCCGGGTATAAGTATATTCTGCTGTTCCCAAGGTCTACAATAAATTGTCCGTAGCTATCCATAAAACCTTTTATGTATTTTCGATTACCATAGTCAATTTTGGTATTTAATCCCTGATAAAATAAATCCAGAATTTGCTGATGATTAAAAGTTAGATCATTTTCTGCCTTTTTAATATGTCGGATTATTTGGATTAGACATGACCCATCACTATGGTGTTTTTTATAGCTCCAGTAGAATCCAATTAAATTAACATTTCTATATTTTATATTAATACAATCGACTCCATCAGAAATAACTAAATCGTTTGAAAAATAATCAGAATTTGAAAAAATATCGATATCTTTATTAACTTGTACAAAGTAACCACTAAATAACTTTTCATCGAATCTACGCATACAATTAATCATTTCATCTGGGAATAAAGCGTCAGAGTTATCTGGGAATACATTTTTTTGTGGAACTTTAATAGTTATAGTCTGTTGATTGTCAGCAATTCTCTTCATTTTATCCTTAAGTTGTTCAATAGGATCTACCCAATATACCTTTTTTGTTTTTATATCAACACAAAACAGAAAAGTTAAATGGCGCTGTTTCATCCAAAATCTAACCGTAGATGTTTGTACACTTAAACTAAATTCATTTTTAAGAGGATCGTAATTTTCAGTTCCTTTACACTGAGCAAAAAAAGTGTGTCCAGTGTAGAACCCTTTTTCAGAGAATAGAGAACAGATAAAGTCGATACCAAAGTCATTTACAAATCTATTTACCGCTCCATGAAATTTCAGTGTATATTCTAATATGCCTTCTCCAGAACCTCCGATTTTTTGGGCGTTACTTCTTCGTACTTCTTTCAACTATCTCACCTCGATTCTAATAGAATTTTATTCGTAATCCCTCTTCAAAATCGAATACATAAACACATCATTAAACCCATTCTGACCAAGATCATACTCCCTCAATAAACCCTCTCGTACAAAGTTAATCTTCTCCAATAATTGAACAGAGGCCGTATTTGCTGGATCAATGATCGCTTCAATTCGATTCAGGTTCATCTCCTGAAATCCATATCGTAACACCGCAGCAATCGCTTCCTTCATAATGCCTTTTCTCCAATGATCGTGGTGTAATTCATAGCCAATTTCGGTGCGGCAGTGCTGTTTTTCGAGATTGAGAAAGCCGCAGCTGCCGATGATGGCTGGATTGTCTTTTAGAGAAATGCCCCAGCGGATGCCTGTTTGTTCATTGAAGATGTCGTCATACCACTTGATTTCTCCTTTTGTGTCTTCAATCGTTTCATGAGCATCGATTCCCATGTAGCGGCACACGGTTTCATTGGATAAATAGATATGCATATCCTTAGCGTCTTCGATCGTTGCTTGTTTTAAGATTAATCTTTCGGTATGTATTGTTGGAAATGTTTGTGGAAAGTTAATTTTGTTCATTTGGTTATCCTCCATGAGACGTCTTTTGTTCTGTACATGCCTTACAATAAAAAACCCCTTCATTCCTCAGCCAAGCCTTCACCCTCTGTCATCCCTCTTTTCTTTGGATAGATCAGCTTGACGTACACTTCTTCGTTTCCTTCTATCTTTTTCTGACAGCTAGCACACGCGGGTTCTTCGAATAGAAACAAGTGGAAAACTCCTTTTAACTCAATTTCTTCCATCATACCAAAAATTGAAATGTTTTTTATTGGTTTTCCTGTGTCATTCGTTGGGCACGTTTGTGTAAATAAAAAGAATACCTAATCAACATCAACGCCACAAAACTAGCTAACCCGCCAATCCAACTTAAATTCATTACATTTGTATACTGTATAATCACACCGCCCATTGACGATCCAAGCATCATGCCGATGTTCATTATCGCTGTATTAAAGCTCAGCACGGTTTCTGATGCTTGGGGTTTAAGGGAGATCAGATAAAATTGCTTCGCTGGTGTTGTTGTCCATGTAGCAATGCCCCAAATGGCGAGTGTAATCAAGACCCCGATAGCGGAGAATTGCGTAAAGAAGAGCATAAATAAAGACACCATCTGGATCATGATGCTAATCGAGATGGTTCGGTTTGGTCCCCATTGATCGACGGCGAAGCCGCCAAAGCGTGAGCCAATAAAAGCAGAAATCCCTAAGACGAGCAATGCCATGCTTGTCATTTCAAGTGAAAATCCGGCGGTCTGTCGTAATAAAGGAGAGATATAAGCAAAGACCATCGTGTAGCCTAAAATCCAAAAGGCCGTCGTGGCTAAGCCGCTGATCACCCTGCGGTCTTGAAGAATGTGTAATTGCTGCTTCAATGGCAGATGAGAATGCCCCTCTATGCGTGGCAGCAATTGATAAAGAAGCATGAAGAGACAAGCAGTACCTAGTGCAATGATGAGAAAAATATAGTGCCAATCCACATGACCTGATAGAAATGTTCCGATCGGCACACCAAGTACGAGTGAAACGGTGAATCCAGTGATGACAGTTGCCATTGCACTTCCCTTTTTTTCTGGCGGGGCGATCTGCGCTGCATAATTCGTGGCAACGACAATATATAAGCCGCCGCTCATGGCCATGATGACGCGGGAGAGCAGGAGCAGCACAAAATGATGGCTGAAAAAGGCGAGCATATTGCCTAAAATAAACACAAAAATAGCTGACAACAAAACCTTTTTTCGGTTCAGTTTCGACGTTGCCATGACTAAAAAGAGCGCGCCTACTGCATAAAAAAGAGAATAGACGGTGATGAGCTGTCCGGCAGCAGGAATGGAGATGTGTAAATCGACAGCAATGATATCTAGAATGCCGGACACGACGAATTCTGACGTGCCTGTGACAAATGAACCGACAGCTAAAAGAATAATCAATAGCTGATGAGATGTGTTTTTCATTTTGAACCCTTCTTTCATGTTGATGCGTTGTCTTTAGTTTAAATTCCGTGCTAACATAAGTAAAATTGATGTTTTTCATGAAGGAGATGAGTAAATACTCATGAGCTTTGTTCGTTTTGATATTATTGCAAAAGTTGTGGAGCTTGGCAGTTTTACAGCAGCAGCTGAAGCATTAAATATGACGCAGTCAGCTGTCAGTCATGCAGTGGCGAGTTTAGAGTCAGAGTGGGGCGTGTCTTTATTCATTCGTGACCGAAAAAAGGGCATTATGCTGACGGATATTGGTCAGACCCTTCTCCCGCATATTAGAGAAGTGTTAAATAGAGTCGAGAAGATCCAGCAAGAAATTGCATTAACGAAAAATATTGAAACAGGCTTGATTCGTATCGGCACATTTGCCAGTGCCTCTGCTTGTTTATTGCCTAAACTGCTTGTGAGCTATCAGAAAAAACATCCAAAAATCGAATTTAAATTCTATGAGGGAACGTATGAAGAAATATTGGAGTGGCTGGATTCTGGCATCATTGATATTGGGTTTGTTGTGAAAGGGCATGCGGATGAAGCCTTTGATTTACTGCCGCTTATGAAAGATGAGATGGTGGTCGCCTATCACCCAAATCATCGATATGAACAGCAGCCCATTGTAGATATCACAGATTTGGCGGGTGAACCATTTATTATGCCGACTGGCATGTATCAATCACATGTAGAGGATATTTTTTCGGAGGCGCAAATGAAGCCGGCTGTTTTATTTGAAGTTCATGATTGTACGACCATTGCCCGTATGGTCGGAGAAGGACTTGGCGTCACAATAGGCCCTGAGTTATTTTTAAAAACGCAGCAGCTTGTGCATATTCGTCAGCTGAATATCTCTCATCATCGTGAGGTTGCGCTCGCCTGTCCGTCTCTCTCTCAAGCTTCTCCGGCAGTGAAAGAGTTTTTCCATGTAGCCGAAGCGGTTTTTGCAAAAGAGAAGGATTTGGGGAAGGGTGTATAAAGAACTAGATGTGATTTTCCAAATTCGTGTAATAAGACGAATGAAGCGGACATTTCTTTGAAAAATGTTCGCTTTTCGTATTGTGTTTTAAAAATGAAGTTGGTACAATAGACACAAAATCAAATAGATAGAAGTCGTATAATCGCGGGGATATGGCCCGCAAGTTTCTACCAAGCTACCGTAAATGGCTTGACTACGTCAATTCACACTCGTTTGATATAAATCATGCATTGTTCTTGTTTTATGTCACAGTCTGAATTCACATATGTAGTCAAGCGTCCCAAAACTGTTGGGGCGTTTTTTATTTGACTTGTGAATGGGACAGACTAAAGCAAAAGGACATGAAGGGAGTCAGTTGGCTTGAAACAGTTTTTTCAGTTTGATGAGTTAGGTACGAATTACCGCAGAGAAATCATCGGTGGTTTAACCACATTTTTGTCGATGGCTTATATTCTGTTTGTCAATCCGATCACACTTGCATTAGTGTCGGTACCGGATTTTCCAGATAAATTACGTATTGATCAGGGAGCAGTCTTTACAGCGACAGCGTTAGCTTCTGCTGCAGGGTGTATTCTGATGGGATTGATCGCCAGGTATCCGATTGCGATAGCACCCGGTATGGGTCTGAATGCGTTCTTCGCCTTTTCGGTTGTGCTTGGTATGGGCATCAAATGGGAAGCAGCACTTTCAGGTGTGTTTGTTTCAGGATTGATTTTCGTTGCTCTTTCTTTAACAGGTTTCCGTGAAAAAATCATCAATGCCATTCCGGCTGAGCTGAAGCTGGCGGTTGGTGCAGGTATTGGTTTGTTCATTACGTTTGTCGGTCTGCAAGGCTCTGGCATTATCGCCAATAATGATAATACGCTCGTTTCGATTGGGAACATTCATAGTGGTCCTGTCCTGTTAACGGTGTTTGGTATCGTTGTGACGGTCATTTTAATGGTTCTTCGAGTGAATGCAGGTGTCTTCATTGGGATGCTTGTGACTGCTATTGCCGGTATGATCTTTGGTCTTGTGCCAGTACCATCTCAAATTGTGGGAAGTATTCCAAGCTTGTCTCCAACCTTTGGTCAAGCCTTGATTCACTTGCCAGACATTTTCTCGATTCAAATGCTTGTTGTGATTTTAACGTTCCTATTCGTTGGGTTCTTTGATACAGCTGGTACACTTGTGGCTGTGGCAACGCAGGCTGGTTTAATGAAAAATAATGAGCTGCCTCGTGCAGGAAGAGCGCTTCTGGCGGATTCTTCTTCTATTGTTGTAGGTTCTATTCTTGGTACATCTACAACGACATCTTATGTTGAATCTAGCTCAGGTGTTGCTGCTGGTGCGCGTTCTGGTTTTGCAGCGGTCGTCACAGGCATTTTCTTCTTGCTTGCAATGTTTTTCTCACCGCTTTTATCCATCGTTACATCGAATGTGACAGCACCTGCTTTAATCATTGTCGGTGCACTGATGGTTGCTCCGCTGGCGAAGATTGCATGGGATCGTTTTGAAATTGCGGTACCAGCGTTCTTAACGATGATTATGATGCCGCTGACATACAGTATTGCAACAGGGATTGCGGTTGGCTTTATTTTCTACCCAATCACCATGATCTTTAAAGGGAAAGCGAAAGAAGTACATCCAATTATGTACGGGTTGTTTGTCATCTTTATTCTATATTTTGCTTTCTTAAATCATTAATTGAACATCTGAAACAGCAGCTCGTGGAAGCTGCTGTTTTTTTGTTAAAAAAATCAAAACATAGTTGACTTATAGGAATTATGTGTTTATGATAAAAAGACATAATTCGCTGATTGGATCACCAAAGGCGCTTTGATTTCCTTTTTAATAGAAGGTTTCAGGGTGCCTTTTTTTCTTGCAGACATTTAAAAGGGGAGGAGATGTCTTTTGTCACGCTGGCTTAGACAGGTGATTGAACGAAAAAAGCAGGTGCTGATTCAAAAGCTCCTTTTATGGGGGCATGAAGAAAAACAGGAAGCGCTCATGCATTATACGATTCATGAGCTGGAAAATGAGGTTCTCTATTTAAAAGAGCAAAAACAAAAATAGGGGGATGAGCGATGGATGAACAAAAGCTGAATTACATTTTATCTGCCTTAAAAGGGATCGACTATGGATCAGTGGTTATCACCATTCATAATGGACATATTACACAGGTCGATACGACCAAAAAGACTCGGTTCCCCGCTCATCAGGAGAATATCCGGGTCCAGCAAGGAAATCGGAGCCACTATCGTTCATGATGGATTTCAACGTGATAAAAAGCTGATGGAGGCCGTCAGCTTTTTTGATTTGTCTTATTTTCTCTCCGTTTTAAAACCTCTGCTGCCTTTTATCCGTCTATTCGTATGAACGTCAAGGAATCTTGACTGAATAGAGAGATTAAGAGGAGTCATCCGAACAGTTCATGCACTTTTAGCACTGTAAGGATTGGATAGGAGTTGATATGAGATGTTAGAGAAAGATCAAGATCAGGGGACATCTGAAAAGAAAAACGAAGAGTCATCAATAGATCAAGAAACAAGGCAATCCCGCCTCAGCCGCAGTGCTGCAAAACGTGGAAGAACCTCAAAATCAGCGGATGATGAGCGTTCAGCTATCCAGCGTATACTGCAAGGTGTAGGAGGCGCGTTTAAGCGTTATGGTTCATATGGACTGGCGATGTTAAAATCACCGAGCCAGGCCATTAATCAAGCGGAAACATTGCGTATGAAGTACGCCTGGATCTCGATTGTGTTATTCAGCGTGTTTTTTGCTTTAGGCAACTATGTTCAATTAAAGGCGTCAAAGACCCGTTTATTAGGCTTTGGCATTC
>Ga0268252_1000168_pt1 | contig 43911 bp, 53 predicted proteins | sample AgamicMgSfrz_FD_200244 | JGI IMG/M metagenome (GOLD analysis project Ga0268252, IMG submission 200244) | Agave microbial communities from Guanajuato, Mexico - Mg.Sf.rz (v2) (version 3) | ecosystem: Host-associated > Plants > Phyllosphere > Phylloplane/Leaf | place: Guanajuato, Mexico | collected... | reverse complement strand
CCTTTTACATATACGTCTATAGCTTCAAATCCATTCATTTTATTAGCAGCGTAAAAAGTTAAAAATAAACCAAACAATAAAGTAATTAAAGAAACTAAAAGAGAACTTATTCTTTTTTCAACAACTATACTTACGAAGAATATTAAAGAGAAAATTATTCCAATGCCTAGACAATTGTTAAGAATAAAAGACATATACATCCCCTTACCGAGATACCTTTTTATACCATTTTATCATAATTATTCTCAAAAAATCCTTGTATGTCATATTTATTTCAGGTTAACATAATGAATTTCCTAAGAACTTATTCTCTTTCAGCTATACATTTTTGTATCAAAACTGTTCGATTTCTTATAAAGACAATAATACTTAAAATAAGAACTAATAATGGCATTAAGACCATTATTTCTTGTCCTGCATTTAAAAGAGTAAAAATCGCACCTAACATAATCAATGCCAAACCCGCAGAAGAAAATAGCGCAAGTTTTGGCTTCCAATAACCGATAAATAGTCCAAGGGCACCTAAGACTTCCAGAATTCCAATCGTATACAGAAATCCTAATGAATAATTGTAAACCTCTGTAAATTCCTGAACCGCCATATCATTACCTACTAATTTCATAATTCCAGATACCAAAAAATCAATAATTAATAAAGCTTGAATAACCCTTATAACCCACACCATAATAGACACATCCCATCATATTCTTTATTAAAGTCACTTCAATGATATATGCTAAATGGTCTTTAAATATGTTGAAGTTACCTTTTCTTTACATCTAGCTACAAACGCCTTGTTACAAGGTGTAAACATTCGTTAACATAACAAATATTATGGAAAAAGCTCTTAGAATAAATTATTCTAAGAGCTTTTTGACTTTATAGATTAGGATGTTGTAAAAGGGTCCCCTAGACTCGGATTCAGAGACTAAATCATTCTAATTACACTATATGTTTTCATTCTCTGTTAGGTAACTTGCCTAGTATGAATAATTTTTTATTCCAAGAGCAAACTAACGGAGAAGAAACGGGGCATCATCTCATAAAAATCAATTAATTAAAAACAGAAAAAACTACTGGTTCCCTTCATTCCAGTAGTTTTTTCTGTTTTATAAGTCGTATACCATATGCATCTTTAGTTTCTAGGTACATACAAACCTTACTTTGATATGATATGGTAAGTATAAAGATTCATTAATGTAAAGGGGATAGATTATGGATACTAGTATAACTAATTGGATTCCTGTTCCTTATTTTCAAATCAACCAAAAAGGTACAATTTTAAATTATTCCAACACAACCCATTCATATTTTCCTCCCACATCCAATATATGGGATATCATTTATAAAGAAGACAGAGATAAGGCTATATTAATGCTCTCACAGGGTGATAACTCTGATCCTGTAACAAAACATCTTGCATTACAGACAAGTAACAAGTTATTTATAAATTTTAAATGTACGATTCAATGGAAAGACGGTATAGGTCACCTGGTATGTACAGAAGTCAACAGCATTAAAGATCGAACTATTACGCCTTTTTCTGTTCAAAAAACTTTAATGAATACTCAAAAAAGGTTAGATGAATCAAAAAAACGCTTAAATAATGTTGCTAAAGTTATAAGTATTAAAAAACACTAGTCTTTTGTTTTGCTGTATATAATTTTTTTATATTGAGTAAACTACCCAAGATGCTATAAAGCATCCTCTCATATGAACCCAATTGCATAACATCTAAGTAACAGAAAAAACTCCTGACCAATGACAGGAGTTTTTTCTGTTTTTAAGCCGTATATCCTATACAGCTTTAGTTAACATAATGGTCTTTTCTCGGTACTAGAATTGAAAAGGACCTTCATTTAATGAAGGTCCTTTTATGGTGCTTATTTACTTAAGTATTCGTTATTTTAATAAGCAAATATAAATTAACGAATACTAGCTTTGCGAAAACCATCGAATACACTGATTGCCGCTGATACTATAAAGCAGAAAATCCCACCGCCAACTATCCACGCTTTAAATTGGTTAACAGTCACAGCAAATAAATCCGCCATATACGTAATAAAATCTTGGTTGAATAAATTTATATTTATTAATATGACAATAAATATAATGGTTCCAATTAGCTGAAGGACAGTATTGGAAATTGCCATTCTTTTCGTCCATTGTCTTTTTATTAATTTATAAAGGGATAATACAATTTCGAAACCAATTACAATAACTACGACTGGCCAATACCCTATTAATACTTCTTGATTAAAGGTTGGAGTCACAAATTCAAGTCCGTTTCCACTGTCTCTATATACTCCTACAAGATGATTCGCATAAAAATAAAGGGTTGCCCAGATCGCAGTCCACATTAAACCGCCGAATATTTCGCACTTTGAAATAGCTTTTTTCTTAGGGATATATGGGATGTCTTTCAAATCATCAGGAGTCCATTTTTTTAAGCTTGCTGTTAATGGCTGCTCACCTTTTCCTTTTCCTTTATCTGTTCGTTCTAGAATAGCAAAAACGAGTGTTAGCCAAAAAAACACTTGCATACCTACTTCAATTATTTTCCATATACTGAAACCAACGATATCTAAGATTACATTTATTACCGCTTCCCCACTGTGATACCCTATAAAGTATTCAGCAATCATCGAGATCAACGAAATGACAGCAGCGATAGGTAAAATCATCTTTAATAACGTGACATACACATCATAATAAAGAGGACCAATGAGATGCATTGGCTGATCACGATAACCACTCGCTAACATTGCTGGATTCCCCATTTTTTGTAGGCATTCTTTTACATCTTCTTCGTTATAATCATCAGGTAGCATATCCTCAATTGTTGAATGCAACTCAAGCGCAATATCCTCACGATTTTTTTCAGGCAACCTCCGAGTAACTTCATATATATAAACCTCAATTAGGTTCATTTTCTTCCTCCTCTTTTAATAATCTATAAAGCTCTTTAGAATTATTGATCCATTCTTTTTTTAAATGAAGAAAAACCTCTAAGCCATATTCACTTAAAACATAATACTTACGGGGTCTACTTTCAGACTTATCCCAACTACTTGTTACCAACTCCTGTTTTTCTAAACGACGAAGCAATGGATATAAAGTACTTTGATCAATAACTATTCCTGATTTCTCGAGTAACTGAACAAGTGAATATCCATACTGAGGTGTTCGTAACTGACTTAAAACAGCTAATGTCAACGTACCTCTTCTAAGCTCTGTTGTTAATGAATTTAATAAAGTACTCATTCTTACACCTCATTTTTACTTTTACTATATGTTATACAGTATATGTTTTATGCTATGTATCACACAGTATAATTGTTACAAAAATAATCGAAATAAATTTAAATTCATTTCATATTTTTAGTTTTCATAAGACGCGTTATAGGTACGTAAAATGAATACTTCTCTCTATTTTGAGCAAACTACCTTAGATACCCTAAAGTATCAAATACAACTAATTTAAACATTCACAAACAAAAAGAACTACTGACATTAACTGTAGTTCTTTTTGTTTGTATTTTGTATATGATATACATCTTTAGTTACCATAATCAGCGTTATCAGAAATTATAACTTACAAAAAAGCAGTTGGAATAATAACCAACTACTTTCTTGTAGGATGTTTTAATTTTCTATGTTATTCACTTTAAGATTTCTTGGTTATCCCAATTTTTCAAAGCCCATACTACATCATCATTTTCATTGAGCGTGACTTCATCTAAACCTAACTCTATAAAATTCCTGTTTACAAAAACAGCCCAATGTATATTTTTCTTTGGAATTGAATGGACACCATTTATAGATATAATGTTCCCTTGGGATTCCTCTATGTTAAAAGCTCTTTTTGTTACTTCGTATAATGTCTCACCTTCTTGAAATGAAACTTCTTTTGAAGCAATCGTCTCGTTTTTATCATTTACAATTCTGAAAGTACTCGTCATCTCTAATGCGTGCACAGGGGAATAAACAACAAAAAGGAATAGTGGTAAAAATATTAGTATCTTTTTAATAAGCATTTTTATATCTCCTTTTGACGTATTTTTCATATTATGAGCACTTTAGCGGAAATTATAATTGTTGAATACAGTTTAGTGTTCGATATGCAACGAAAAAACTCCCTAACACTAGGGAGTTTTTTCTGTTTTTTAAGCTATATTTCTTATACAAATTTAGTTAACATAATCTTCTTTATTGGTAAAAAGACGCAAAAAAGTACAAATTTCATAAACAAACTAGCGCCTATCCAAACACTTTTTATTACTTTACATACTATAAAAGTGAGCATCCTCCTGCTCTTCCAATAGAATTCGGATTTTTACATTGTTATTAGATTAAAAAAACTACTGTGTGGTAAACAGTAGTTTTTTTATTTTCAAGCTGTACTTATTTAGTAACCTCCACCACTAAAACAAGAACAACCAACGATAACCAATAAAACAAAGAGTACAATAATTAAAGCGAAACTACTACCAAATCCCCCTGTTGAACCTCCATAACTACACATATTCTTCACCCCCAAACGTTTCTACTTTAGGATATGTACAAGAAGGAAAAACGTTCGTCCTAGACTGTTAAAAGTAAAATTATCCACGCCTGACCATTTTCTATATCTTAAGAAATCTATATAAAAGGCGCTGTTGCTTAGGCTATATGAAATATACTTTCTTAGTTAACATAATGGATGTTATCGTTAGACATTAAAATCTACAAATTTTTTTTCTTTTACATTTATCCATTCATCAGAAATAATACTAAAGTAAACATCATCACGCTTATTTCCATTTTGATCTATGTAATTATTTCTAAAAATACCTTCCTGTTTTGCCCCTAGTTTTAAAATTGCTTTTTGTGAACGAATGTTATCTATATCTGCACTTAATTGGACTCGATTAAACTTCATTTCTTCAAAGATGTATTTTAAAAGTTCATATTTACAGGCGCGATTTAAACCAGTTCCTTGAAACTCTTTACCATACCAAGTCCATCCAATCTCTAATCTTTTGTTGTGAAAATTTATGTTTCCTAGTCTTGTGCTTCCTGCCACACGACTAGTTTTTTTATCTATAATGATAAAAGGATAGGATTTACCTTCATTTCGTTCTAATAACGTTGAATTTATATAATCATTTAAGTCTTGATCTGTCTCAACGACCATTCCCATATAACTCCAAATTGATTCCTCAAAGATAATATCTTTCAGGCCCTCTCTATATTGTTCGTCAAAAGGAACTATTGAGACTCTACAATTTTCTAATTTAATATTTTGGTTAAATAAAGTATTCATCATTTATAACATCCCTACATTTGTTTAATAAATTAATTGTATATGAATCACCCTACAATAAAAGGGACAGATTCCAAATAATCTATGGGGTCACTTTCAATGAATTGGAAAGAGAATATATAACTTTAGTTACCATAATCACAATTATAGGTAGCAAAAAAAGTCCTTGATTAAAAGGACCTTTTTTTACATTACATCTAAATCACGTATTTTAATTAAAATTTTATTATCGTTTTCAACGTATATATTGAATTTTAAAGTTAAATCACTTTGTTCTCCATCATAGTATAAACTAAAGGTTCCCTCGTAGTTAGGCGGAGACTTATATTCCACCTCATATATATCAATTTCATCTTCCCAATTCTGATATGCTTCATTTGGAGGTAAAGTCATTTTACCAGGGTAGTATCGTAATTCTTCTCTAATTTCTGCCTCATTTATTTCAGAAAAACCAGAAGAAACAATGTTCTCTATATTACCTTCAACTAATTGGTGTATCAATATCTTCAGTTTTTTTACCGTTTCTTTTTTTAAAGAATCTGTAATCATTTTAGTTCTCCTATATATATTATGAGTTCCATTTATTATATCAATTTTACTCTGATATTCAGTGTATAAAGTATACAAAGTTAGTTAACATAATGTCTCTTCCCAGAACGCACCGCAAAAAAGAACCCTTTTTACGCAGAACGGTTCCGCTGAGGGTTCTTTTTCCGGAGTATGCAGCTTTTTATACATCTCTTATATGACGGCATTTACTCGATACCCAAGTGGAAGGAAGATGTATAAAAAGTGTACGTTTTATATATATGCTATTACGGTTGAGTATAGTATTAAAACCAAAAAACACTTTCTTCTCCACTCCCCATCCAAACCATAGTTATCAACTAACTAAATAAAACAATACAACAATCACCACTAATTACAAAAAAGACAGTTTGAAATCTAGTCTGTTCTTGAATATCACTGGTTTATTTTTAATCCATATACCGCTGTTATGTCATTATCTAAAAATCCACTTTATTAAATTTCGCAAAATAGCCACAAAAAATAAAAAGGTTTTAAATCATAATAACTTAATAAATTTTGTGTTGGTTCAAGTGAATTTGACAATTTCCAATAACTCTCACATAGAAAGCTTTCAACTAATTTCTACTCTTTTTCGGCAATAAGATCGTTTTGCGATTTCCTATGTGAAAAAGCGAACAATACGTTTTTCCTTAATTGAATGTAAAACATAAGGGGGCATTCTATGAAGCTAAAAAGTTTTTTTCTAATTATGATGTTAACAGTGGTCACAGCTCTAGCAGGATGTGAACCATTGCTTGTTTTGGATCCTAAAGGACCACAAGCCGAAAGACAAGCAAGTGATATTATCCGGTCTATTGGAATTATGTCGTTTATTGTAATTGTCGTTTTTGCCATTTTAATTTTTGTATTAATTAAGTATCGTGCTTCAAAGCAAAGTCCAGACTACAACCCTCCACATATGGAAGGCAAACCGTGGGTTGAAGGCATTGTTTTGGGAATTCCTGTGCTAATTGTTGCTTATCTTTCCTTTGTATCCGTGCAGAGTAATTATATTGTTGAATCAACACCAAAAGGATATGAGGATAAGAAACCATTAGTTATTTATGCTTCTTCATCAAACTGGAAATGGCATTTTAGCTATCCTGAAGAAGAAATTGAGACAGTGAATTATTTATACATTCCTACAGATCGTCCAATTGATTTCAAATTATATTCATATGGACCAATAACAAGCTTCTGGATTCCACAACTAGGCGGACAAAAGTATGCAATGTCAGATATGACTACAACATTGCATCTGCTAGCGGATGAGCCTGGTGAAATGATTGGTAAAAATGCAAACTTTAGTGGAAAAGGTACTGCTGAAAATACATTTAATGTAACAGCTATGTCCCCTACTGAATTTATGGACTGGGTAAAAGAGGTTAAGGAAACTGCAAAACCTATTACAAAAGATAAGTTTAATGAACTTTTGAAGCCAGGACACCTTGGACAGATGACATTTACCGGAACACATTTAGGTTTTTCACCGGCTCCAGAACATAAACACAATACAGAAAAAGTAGAGTCAAATAAACAAAGTGGTGAAATGAATATGTCTACTGATATGGAGATGGATATGAATATGGATATGGATATGTCTACTGAACATAGCCATCATTAATAAAGAAATTCACTAGATTTTCAAACTAAATGAAAAGGAGATACATAAATATGAATTTTTTTGATCGTTTTGCAATACCAAACGCAAGTCCCGCTATTTATGCATCAATGGTTGCCATTATACTAACTATGATTGCTATTGTTGCTGGGCTAACCTATTTTAAAAAATGGGGATACCTATGGCGTGAATGGTTAACAACAACAGACCATAAACGTATTGGTATTATGTACTTAATTTCCGCTTTAATTATGTTATTCCGTGGCGGTGTTGATGCCCTTATGTTGAGAGCTCAATTATCCGTACCTGATAATAAGTTGCTTGATGCTCAACATTACAATGAAGTATTTAGTACACACGGTGTCGTTATGATTATGTTTATGGCTATGCCGTTTATCTTTTCGTTTTTTAACTATTTGGTACCATTACAAATTGGAGCTCGAGATGTTGCCTTTCCGAGATTAAATGCAATTAGCTTCTGGTTATTCTTCTTTGGAGCAATGCTGTTTAACATCTCATTTGTGGTTGGTGGTTCACCTGATGCTGGTTGGACATCTTATTTCCCACTTGCAGGAACAGAGTTCAGTGAATCTGTTGGTACAAACTACTATATGGTTGCACTTCAGATTTCAGGCTTAGGTACGTTAATGACAGGTATTAATATGGTTACAACAATTATGAAGATGAGAGCACCTGGTATGAGTTTAATGAAAATGCCAATGTTCACTTGGTCAGCATTAATTTCAAACCTAATTATTATGACAATCTTCCCAGTATTAACAGTAGCACTAGCAATGGGGACGATGGATCGACTATTCGGAACTAACTTCTTTACTACAACAAATGGTGGTATGGATATGATGTGGGCAAACCTTTTCTGGGTTTGGGGACATCCCGAAGTATACATTTTAATTTTGCCGGCATTTGGTATGTATAGTGAAATCTTTTCTACATTCTCAAGTAAAAACCTATATGGTTACAAATCAATGGTTGCCTCTATGGTAGTTATCTCATTACTTTCTTGCCTGGTTTGGGCTCACCACTTCTTCACAATGGGACAAGGTGCATTATCGAATAGCTTCTTCTCTATAACTACTATGGCAATCTCAGTTCCAACAGGAGTTAAGATTTTTAACTGGTTATTTACAATGTACAAAGGAAAAATCCGCTTCACTGTACCAATGTTATATGCTATAGGATTTATTCCCCTTTTCGTACTTGGTGGTGTAACTGGAGTTATGCTTGCAATGTCAGCGGCAGACTACCAATACCATAATACTATGTTCTTAGTTGCTCACTTCCATAACGTAATTATCCCAGGTGTTGTATATGCAATGCTTGCCGGTTTCACTTACTACTTCCCGAAAATGTTTGGGTATATGTTAAATGAGAAGATTGGGAAATGGACATTCTGGTTATTATCAATCGGATTTGTGCTAGCCTTCTTCCCAATGTACATTACAGGTTTAGACGGACAAGCTCGCCGTATGTACACGTACTCTGAATCAACTGGATTCGGTCCGATGAATATGGTTGCATTCTTTGGTGCGGGAATTATGGCCATTGGTTTCGTTTTAATCGTATATAACCTCTATTATAGCTTCAGATACTCTCCGCGAAATATCGGTTCAGATCCTTGGGATGCACGTACACTAGAATGGGCAACACATACTCCCGTACCGGAATATAACTTTGCTGTTGTGCCACAAGTTAATTCTAATCAACCATTCTGGGACGCTAAGAAAAATAACCACGATTTATTCCCTGGTGAACTAAAGAAAATTCATATGCCTAACAACAGCGGTTTACCATTCATTATGGGTGCAATTTTCTTTGTTTGGGGATTCTCGTTCGTATTTGCTCTATGGGTAAGTCTTATCGTAGCAGCTATCGGTATTTTCATTTGTATGGCTTATCGTTCATTTGAAAAAGATCACGGGCGTTATATCTCCCTTGAAGAGCTTAATGAAAGAGAAACAGCATTGCGAGGTGCACAACAATGAAATCAAGTAAAACACAACCACTCGAATATAGCACTAAACAGAACGAATTAAACATTTTTGGGTTTTGGATGTTCCTTGGCGCAGAAATTATGCTTTTTGCTACCCTATTCACTTCTTATTTTGTTTATGAACATAGAATAGGTAGCGGCCCTTTAGGGTCAGAAATCTTTAAGATTACTCCAGTAATCATTGAAACACTTTTGCTTTTAACAAGTAGCTTTGTAATTGGTTTAGGGATTAACGCTATGCGTATGAACAATAAAAAAGTAACGTTAATTTTCTTCATCTTTACGCTAATTCTTGGTCTTGGATTTTTAGGCTTTGAGATAGATGAATTTCTTCACTATATTCACGAAGGAGCCACTTTACAGACTAGTGCATTTACAGCAATTTTGTTAATGACTTTGGGTACACACGGAGCACACGTTACATTCGGCTTATTTTGGGGATTATCTATTATTCTACAGATAAATAAACGTGGATTGACACCAGAAGCAGCTAATAAATCTTTTATTTTCTCTCTATATTGGCACTTTCTAGATGTTGTTTGGATTTTTATATTCAGCTTCATTTATTTGAAGGGAATGATGTAAGATGAAAGGACTCTTTCCTTTTAAACAAGTGGCAGGCTTTGTATCATCTTTAATCCTCACAGGGGTTGCATTGTTAGTTTATTTTACAGATTTATCATTTAATACTGGTATAAGCATTCTGCTTATCACTGCATTTGCTCAGGCGCTTCTCCAATTGGTTGTATTTATGCACGCCGGGGAAACAAAAGATAAATGGTCTATCTATGGCAACGTATATTTTATGATGTTTATAGCAATAGCAACTATTTTTGGTTCATTATTAATTTTCCTTTGGGATATGTAATGTTCTAAAGATGTTTGCGAGTTAATCACCTTTTAAAAAAAGCATTCCTCTAATGGATGCTTTTTTTGTTCTGTTTATTTTTTTTGCTTAATTCAGAAGAGCATAAAAAAACAGCAACAATTAAAATTGTGCTGTTCTAGTATTCATTCTTTGTCACCTTTAATAACTTTCAATTTAGGCTTAGTAATATCTTCTCCTACCATCGAGTCATATAATAATTCAAGGGGATTATCTTTACGGCTAGGAGCAGCTTTAGAGAGCTTTTCAAATTCCTCCAATAATTCCTTCAATAGACCAATATTAGGTCCACTAGGAGTCGGTTCTACTTTTTCCCCTTCTGGCTCCTGTAGTTTCCCTTCAATATAATGAAATATAGCTTCGTAGCCATCCTCAAAGGTTTCTGCCAGTGTAATTTCATAATACTCTTTCCTTTTAGCAAACACCTTCAAGAAATCACTATAAGTGTCATAATTACATATTTCAGTTATAGAGTCTTTATCTTTTTTACTTATAGATTTGTAATGGTGATTACCTTCCATAACTAATCTCCTTTAGTTTCTTATTTTTATGATTTCACTCTATAAATACACAATTAAGAAAATAAATTCATTTGTTGAAGCGTCTCTTTGTACTGGTTACGCATATTATCTATACGCTTAACTTTGTATCTTGGATATAAATCTAACATTATAAACTGAAGCTCAGCGGCTGTTAAAGTCTTCATTACGCCCCTTTTAGCTCTCTGGTAAACATTTGTATTGAATTCCTGATTAATCTTCTTATAGAGAGTTGCGTAAAGTCTCGATACAGCTACTCTTTGGTCTTCTCTTGTTCCAATAGTAGCAATCATATGACTAACTGCAAGCTGGTAGCGTTTAGTTTTCGCCGCTACGGTATAGGTCTTTATTAAGTCGTCAATATCCTCGTTATGTGTAGAAGTGGATAACACAATCCAATTTCTTTCTTTATAAAACTCCAGGGCTTGTTCCTCTAGCTCATAAAATTCTCTTTTAGAATTTATTTCAGGATCTAACTCCTTTAACACAAGATATGTTGTATCTCCCGCTAAATAGAGCATCATCTTATCATAATTACCCATATGACTAGGAATTCGTTTTAAATGCTCAATCCATCTTACTAAAAAGCAATCCTGTGTTTCTCCCACATAAACTAGCTTTAAACGTTTATTAATAATGGCATATATACCAGCTTTTAATAAATCATTATTCATTTACTCCACTCCACTAAATAAAACTTTATTTATATATATATTAACGTTTGTTTTCCGATTTAAGAGAAGAAACTACAAAATTTAGTAATTGAGTCCTGAAAAGGTCTTTATTATAAATAGCTTTAAAATAATCAAAAAAGCCGCTCAATGAACCAATTATTTGCTATGTATTAGTTATCTGCACTCAATAATGGGCAATAAATGCCTAAATTAAGTAATAATAGTGTTTTTAAAGAACTTGTATAAAGATACAAAAAGTATTTCGTGAGTAGCTATTGTATTAATAATTTCCACCTACTACCACTTATTTTAACACCAATTTTTCACATAATACGACCAGGAGGTGTTTTTATGCCAAAGAAGAATCCCAAGGGTATTGATAATTCAGGTTCCGTAGAAAGAGATGACTATAACAATTATAATAATCTCGATATCAATAATGATCCTACTCATAATCGTATCGTTGCGGAAGATGGACGAATGGGTAATATTCTGTTGGATCTTACAGGTGGATACGTTACTAATGAGGACCCTACTTTATCTGATGAAAATTCATCAACAAGTTAAAACATACATTTACGGAAAGAACGTTATTTTTTACTCTATGATTACAGCAAAAACTAGTACCCAGTATAGCAAAAGACCTCTAATATTTAGAGGTCAAAAAGTCAATAACTTCGCTTTAATTCTTTCTAATTTTCATAATAATCTTTTTCGTCAGCAAATTAAATTCTCCTGTAATATCCTCAACTTGTTGCCAATACTTAACCCAAAGTCAATTGTGTTTTCAAAATCCTAAACACTTATCTCAATATGATGAATTAATCACTGGGACAATAGATCGTCCCCGCTTATAACTTTCTCTTGTCAGTAACAAAATATGTACTATGCAATATAATGGTTCTGAGACCGTGAATTTTCATTTTGTTTAATCTACCTTAAACTTAGCAGCAAGCCTTCTGACTTGCTGTTTTTTTGTTCTCTTAAAGATTTTAGTATTGCCCATATACCCTGAGTGGAATTTCTACACTCTTCCTGATCATCCTAGATGAAAGTTTGCCCGAGTGTTTCTTATATTCTTTGTTTATGTTAATAATTGACTAATTAAGTAAATGTTAGGTATGATTAATTTGTACATCAACTCTACAACTATAGACATTATACATAGGCAACAGAATTTATTATTTCTAGGGGTTTGTAAATGAATTTATTTAAAAGATTAGTTATTACGTTTAGTACAATAATTCTAACAACTGGTTTATTACTCTCCATAGGTCACATATTTACTATTCCAATCCTAATGTTTCACTATGAATATATTAGTAATTCTAGCGGTTTATTTATAACAAGCGGCTCTATACTACCGCTTGCTTTCGGGATAATTGTTGGCTATATCACAGAAAAGATTTATGTCTATAAAATCAGTCAAAAGATTGGTTAAGTTGTATAACTTTTTATTTATATAAGAATTTAGGGCCTATGTACACAAGATATATAGGAGGTGTTAGTGTGGATTTCATTACAGGAATTTGGGTTGTATTAGCAATAGGAACTGCTGGATATTATCTTGTAGAATTCAAAAAAGCAGGGCGCCCAGGTTATAAGGGTAATTCGGACTTTGAAGACGATTGTTATGAAGGTGGTTTATTAGTTCCAGAAGACGAATTAGAAGATGTACTTGGGATTAGAAGAAAAGATGTTAAACCATTTCTTGAGCAAAACGAAGATAGACTTATTGTACATACTTTTAATAATAAAGATTACTACAGCATAGAAAACCTAAAACAAGTTTTAAACACTAAGATTGCTAGTGGTGAGTAGGTTCCCCCCTTTGTTTTGATACAGAAGAAAGCATAATTTAATTACATATGAAATATTAAGAGCACGTATATAGGAGGCCACTAGCCTTTTATATACGTGCTCTTGTCTTATACATCTCTGTTATCTATACTAACTTAACGAATTGCATAATATTTTAATTTAGATGTTCTTTATAACCCTTGCTGGATTGCCAGCTACTACAGTGTTTTCAGGTATACTCTTTGTTACGACAGATCCTGCAGCAACTATAGAATTATCCCCAATTGTTACTCCCGCTAAGATAGTGCAACTTCCACCTATCCATACATCATTACCTATAACTATAGGAATAGCATATCCGCTCTTATTTCTGTCTTTAGGTTCAATTGAATGACCAGCTGTATAGATTCCTACATTGGGTCCTATCATACAGTTATCGCCAATCTTTACTTCTGCCATATCTAAAATTGTACAATTATAACCTGCTTAGAAATTATCACCTACGTGGATGTTATACCCTAAGTCACAATGAAAGTTATGTTCTATGCTAGGATTGATACCTGCGCTTCCAAACAATTCTTTAATAAACTTTTCTTTGTTAGAATCATCTTCTATATCGGCATTATTAAATTCTTGGACAAGTTTATGTGCGCGAATATTTTTCTTTTTTAATTCTTCTGTGCCTCTTTTATAAAATATCTTATCTTGCTGTTTCATATTAGCGTCCTCCTAATTTATATCGCTTTATTTTCACTAGGGTTTATGTTGCTTTATTAGATTTAGTAACCTTTCACAAAAAACTAAGTAATGAATGATAGTTACCATACTTTTTCTATAGTGGTTGACTCTTCATTTTTGGAATATTTATGATATAATGTGTTTTAAAGATGAGATGCTGACACATTTCACCTATGCGACTTTTACCCAAGCGGTAGGTTGCTCCTTAGATATTATTTTACTTAGAATACCTCCGACGAGTCCGGGCAGATTTTTTTTCGGAGGTCTTGCTTTTTAGTAGGAATTAGACACAAAAAATAAGTAACTAGAGCACTGGTACTTATTTATACGAGTTATTGGTAGTATCTCGTATATGCAACTGATACCTGGGTGGTAGGTTGCTCCTTTATAACTTATTTGTTTTCATAAGACCTCCGACGTCGGGCAGACTTTTTTCGGGAGGTCTTCTTTTTGTTCTTTTTAGTAGGAAGTTGACCTAATAAATAAGTAACTAACGTACTGGCAGTCATTTTTTCTGTCCCTACTAAATATTAAGAATTCTCATTAACGCTCAACCAAATTCATAATCACATAAGTTGCTAAATACTGTAGTTTAAGATTCAGTTTTTGCTAAACAGCCCTTAAAGGCTAATTCAAGTAAAACCGTAGTATTTGATAACTTATCAAGGTATGTACTGACCTCATTAACATTATTTACTTTTGCTAATACTTCTCCGTAGAAATAGGAGCATTCGTTAATCTCGTTATATGTATGACGAGCAGCTTCTTTATTATCCGCCTCAATTATTTGATAGTTAGAGTAATAACTGTTTCTTTCATCTACACGCAAAGCAACTAAATAACTTGTCAATTAATACACCACCAACTTAGTTCTCATTAAACACATCTACAATACTGAATTCTTCTTTTAGTAGGGACAATACTTTTTTATAAGCACCTGGTTCATACCACTGCATTAAATTTAGTTGTTCGTATATTTTTCTTATACCCATTCGTTCGGTTCTTCTTCCTCTATCTCCATCACCCATAAAGAAATCGTCTAAGGCAACTCGATTAGTTACCGCTTTTAAATTCTTAGCTATATGCTTGCTTAATGGCAACATAGGTGAGATAGAAGCTCTTGTAGGAATACCGGCCTCTGTGAGATTTTTTAACGCATTTAGTCTTGCTGGAATTGGAGGAGCGGCTGGAGTAAATACCTTTCTAATTTTATCTAAATCAGTCTCTATGCTCATACTAACTATAATCTTTTCTTCAAATTCCTTGAACAAGTCAATATCTCTTATTACAAGCGGTGAACGTGTGTGTACCATAAGATAATCAATGTTATCTTTTTGTTTTACCATTACTTCTAGAAGTGAACGTGTTAATTTAGATTTCGCTTCCGCTCCTTGATAAGGATCTGTGGCCGTACTCATAAAAATAGAGATAGGTATACCCTTTTTAAGAGCTTTGTTTATATCTTTCTCTAATAATTCCGCTGCATTCGTTTTAATATCTACATACTCCCCCCATTTTTCTTCTCTATATCTAGCAGCAGGCATTTCTTGTACGTAGCAATACTTACAACCAAATGCACAGCCAACATACGGATTTAATGTGAAAGTAAATTCACTCTTGTTTAGCAAACCGCTCACCGGTGTCAAAATGGACTTAGAATTTATATTTTTAACTTCGATCATTTTTATCCTCCTCTCTGGATAGTACTATTTTTATTTTGTTTTTTTAGGAGTGCTCCTCTGTTCTTTTTATGCCATTGCTTATTATATGGAAATTCTATTAGTTTTTCATTTATCTTTCTTGGCACATATAAATCACACATTTACCGAAAAAAGAAGGTATCTCACCTGAGACACCCCTTTCTTTCTCTATACTACCTAACAGTCAAGAAGATCAGATAAGGCCTGTCTGATTCAAAAAAACTGGTATATGGGCATTCAACCTAGAGCAAACACCTGTATTTTCACATATATTCCTTATAAAAGGAGGAGTAGCGTATGTATCATCCGTTTTATTATCCCTATATAAATTATTCCTTATTGCCTCAACATAACTCTTATCCAAACTTTCAGGATGCACAACATAGACAACAATCCCCTGTTTACGCAGGAAAGACTTATAGATATGACTATAAAGATGGTAATGTATTTATTATCGATTTCCTTGACTCTAATCTTCGATGTGAGAAAGGAATCGCTGGACAACATAAAGGGCACAAAGGCTATTATGAATTTAAGTATGTTGAGATAGCTCCTTGTGTTTATTTTATGTATTGGTTGGAAGAAGTCTATACAGTTAGCCAAGTTGCCGATTTTAATAATATGACTGTCTATACCCATTACACCTTCGATAAAATGGGTGTTCGAAAAAGCTTATTCCATTCAGGTACAATAACCCAAATAGATAAAACTTTACATTGTAACCCTAACTCATTATTTTATTAAATGATATTACTCCAAATCTGTTTTTGCGGGGTATGTTATTTTAGCTAATAGTAAGATAAAAAAGGAGAAGATGTTAACCTTCTCCTTTACTACACTTATATATTTAAATACTCTTCTTCATACCACATCGACGGCATTCGCGTAAGAACACGCCACTTTTTACGGAGTTTTTGAAATCAGCTGCATCACAATTATCACATCGACCGCTTTTTTTATCAGGATATTCGTTATAGTCATAAACTTTATCAAGATCTATGGTTTCTTCTTGTTGCTTCTCTTCCACAGCAAACACTCTTTTCAAATTATTTTGTTACATTCATTATAGCAAAAATTATCTTATTGCTATACGTAGCTTTGTTCATTAATTATGAAGTTTCTAAGAGTTAATTATTAACACTATAGCTATTGTATACAACAGCCTTACATCACACATACATTTATAATTTTGCTTGGTGAAAAAAGTTTCAACACTTTTCGTTCATCGAAAACAGCCTAATAAAAGAGAGTTGATCTGAGTTCTCTTTTAAAGGAGAGGGTTTTAAACCCTCTCCTTTTTTATTATTGCTTTAATTGCGGCTTTCTCTTTCTCCAAGGTTTTAAAAACGAAATGATAAATATGAAAGTTGTTACAACAACTTGAAAGTAAATAGCATATTGTCTTATTTCGTGATTCTGAATAAAAATAGGATTACTTAAAGCTAGTTCTTTCTGACTTTCTAATAATTCCATATTGAATATCATTAATTTATCTATAATAAAAATCCCAACAATTGTTTGGATTATATAAAGAATGAATTTCACGCCTACCCATCTGTGCTTAAAAAAACCCCAATTGGTAAAAAAACCGTATATTAATCCTACTAGCAAGGTTCCAATTGCTCCCCATCTCACGACATTATCGCTAATTACGATAATGTTTTTATAATTAAGATAGGAGTCTTCATATTTATCTAAATTGATATGAAGATTTAAGGCTAGTGAACTTAATATTCCCCCAAAGAATACTACCACCAGAAAAACGTGGATAGTCTTCAACCACTTCATACCACTAGGTCCTATTTTTTTCATATTCTTCAACTCCCAGTTTTCTATTGCTTTTTTGTTATATATACCGCATATAAGCCTTTTGTAAGAACACCGCTGTATTAGCAATACTTATTATAAAGGGAGCAGAATATTTAATTAATGTGCCACGGTCTTAATTATCCCTACTCCTACAGCCTTATTTTTTATGAAGTAAACCTTAATTCTCTTTGAGAGAGAAAATAAAAAGTCATAACAAAAGAGCACCAAAATGATGCTCTTTTAATTAAGTTTATTATTGAATTTTAATCCATAAGTTATCACTAGTTTTATACCAATCTTGCCATTTCCCTACTAACGTCACTTCACCATTCAATGTTTTAGAGCTTGTCTCTGAAAACGGCGTGTCGTAAGCTTTAACATCTTTAGCATTATAACTTTGAGTAACTGTTTGGATTGAGCCAAAACCGGATTGTTCTCCTAAAGTATATACATCACCTAACCAAGATTGTACTTTATACCAATAGTCAGTATTAGTCGTAATTAGTATATCTTTTACGTTAAGCGTTTGAGGAGAAGCTATACCAGATGTCCACGTATTAAGATCTGGCTCACGATATAGTTTATTTCCAACAAATGTAGTAAGTTTAATTTCTTTTTGATTAAACCATACATCTTTCCCATCTACCTTAGTTAAGTACCAATCTCCAATTTCTCCATAAACTTTAACTTCAGAACTCTTTTTTAGGATGTCATCAGTCTTTTTAGAGTGGAAAAACGGTTTAGTGTATCCAAAACTATCTCTAGTTACAGAAACAGTTTGTTCACTATTATTAATTTCTCCTTCAATAGCATTTGTGGAATTGATCCATTTTGTATGATTAGGAGCGGTAATAATCTTGTACCAGTCGTCTTTCTTCTCAGTGTACTCATAAACAGTGTACTCTGACTTATCATTAAATGATGATGTATCATATTTATTTGTGTCATCAAATACTGTAATTAACTTCGTTTCTGGCTTTTCTTCCGTATCTGGCGTTGGTTCTGTCTCAGGAGGATTTGACGCTGATTGATCGTCATTTGTATCTTCTTCTTTCCCTCCAACTTTAACGATACCCGAATCCATAGCAATTAGAATTCCTTTATCCTTTAAGATAATAGGTTGAGTTCTATTAGAAGTAGCTTTTCCAGGAATTTTGACAGACCAGTTTGGTGTTTTATCCTGCTTTAAAGAAGTCAAATAGGTATTTGAGCTATCTTGTTGCTCGACAAAAATGATATTGCCACTTGAGTCAATAACAGGAGAAGACTGAATCAACCTTGAGTTATATGACCAGACTAAGCTTCCTTCCTTATCATACTTATTTAAAGTCTGGGCCTCATCATAGATCGGATATAGGATACTACCATCTTTGTTATAAACAGTAGGTTCAATCCAGAATCGTCCTTTACCAGCAGAGATATCTGTTGTTTCTTTGGTTTCAGGGTCAACTATCTGAGTAGTTCCGAAGCCAGCAAAAGCATAAGCTACTTTTCCATCAGTGGTTAAAGTGAAAGAATCTTTTAATACCATCCCGTTAGAGCTTTTTGAATAATATTCATATTTTGTTGTAAAATCGTTATTTTGAAAGCTAAAAGAATCTAATCTACCGCTGTTAATAACAAAAATAGTCCCATCATTTCTAATTTGCGGTCCCTTAATCGGTTCATTATCAGAGATGTGAACTGAAGAAAGTTTTTGAGAATCAATTAATGTGCCATTTGATGTTAGAGCGAAAACTCCATCGTTGTGCAAAATAATTATATTCCCTTTTTCATCAATTACCGGAGAACCCATAAATCCAGCCTTATAGTTATAAGTATCAGAGCTAGATTTTTGATATGTCCAAATTTTTTCTCCAGTTGCTGCATTAACCATATTAACCGTTCCATCATTGTAAATAAGGTTTCCATTAGAATGAATCGCCATACCTTTAACAAGTTTAGATGTTTTTATATGCCATTTTACCTTTCCATCTGGAGAAACTGCGTATAAAACATATATAGATGCAGTACTGTCTGCAACATAGGCTCTAGTTCCAACATACATAGTTCCGTCTTCATCCACAACAGGTTCAGAAACAATTACCTCTAATCGAATATTAACATTCTCAAGTTCACCGTAGTTTGGTTTAAAGATTTCTGTAACATTCGGTGTTTCAGTTGGGCTATCGTTAGTCGAGTTTTTAGACCAACTAACACTTAATGGTTGTTGAGCTGTTTCTTTATATTTACCTTCTTGATAAACACTACCTTCGTTAAAAGCTGCCGCTACTTTAATCGCTTTAGCCGGCAATAGACTAATTGAAACAATAAATGCTAAAATAAGTAAATTAATTTTCTTAAACATTATTTTTCCTCCGTTTTCCTTATTAATTTCCGTTTGTTTTTAATTTACTAATTGCTTTTTGCACCTCTTTTCCGTAAGCTCAAATAGTTTACAGTCATAATTAATATCTGTGGGAAAATAAATTATTTTTTAATTCTAATAATATAAACCTCTCAATTAAAGCGCGATTCTTTCAAAAGACTGTTTTTACCCTGCTCTTTAAACCTCTTATTTTAGCTAATGTGAAGTTTCACTTACATTAAGATAGATTTTTATAAGGTTTCTTGAGTGTATGTGGAGGAATTGTGGTTATAAAGAGAGAAACATTAAGAATACTCTAGTCAATACCCTGATTAACCGTATATTTAGGGTTAATATAATATGCAATAGAGTACTAATTAACGAGTATTCTAAGGTTTCTTGCAAAGCTCTAATATTTAACCTGATTACAGGTTTTAAAGGTGTTTAATCGTAAATCTATAAATCCTAATATATCTTCAATAATAATCAACCTACTTTTAGGTTTTAAAGACGGCTATTAGCGCAATAATTGCAATTGCTGTAATTTACATAACCTGATTACAGGTTTTAAAGAAATACCTTAATTAGGCCAAAACAGCATCAAAAATCCCTTTATAACAACCTACACTAGGTTTTAAAAAGAACACCGATTTCTCAACTATAATTGCTTATACTTCTTTTAGGGATTAACTTTTTATTTCTCTAGAAAAAGTGCTATCACTAATAATTTACGGCGAAAATAAACTATAGGATTTTGTTGAGAGATGCTAAAAAAACAATCGTAACAAAAAAAGCGTCAACCTTTTAAATTTTCCAATGTCCAATTAGCGTCTGCTATAATTAGATGCTGAACTACTTAAATTACAAGCATCGAAGGGAAAGATTTTATGTTGGATCCTAATAAATTTAATTATGATGACGTTCAAACAAAATGGTTTGATAAATTAGAAATAACTAGCGAAGAAATTTCAGGTGTTTTTGGTCTAGTGGAAGCTAAAGAGGATAGATTAGCCGCAATTTACAACATCCTTAATAGTATACCAGCGGGATACTGTACTCCATTAGTAAAAGAGAAAATTGAAGCAGCATTGTCTATTATTAAGGATTAATAGGTTATTAGTTCTCTATAATTGATATACAGATAACATAAAAATGCGTCTGGTTTAGACGCATTTTTATGTTTTACAGCTCCAATCCCCCTACTTTTGTGGTCATATTTTCGGACGACAACTTTGTTATGAGTACGATATTCTAAATTAAAAGAATTCTAAGTAAAAGATTGTTTTCGGTATAATTTAAATATTGAAAAATGCATTGCATATTGTATAATTTATTGAGTGAAAACTAAATAAAGGGGATTTTACATAATGCTATGGTTTTTAGCAGCTTTGGGGACAGCTCTATGCTTTGGGGTAAATAACACTTTATTTAAATGGGGATCGCATAAACATTTATCTAAGGTCTGTATTCAGCTTTTCTTTTATTGGATGTCTTTTGCTATTGTTTTATCATTCACTTTAATTACGGATAGTTTTAAGCTTCACCCTTTACCAGTGTTAGCAGGTGCTCTTATCGGTATTTTAAATGCTAACGCAAATATTCAAATGTCTAAAGCCTTCGAAAAAGGTCCCGCTAGTATTACGTCTACTATTATTGCTATGAATACGGTAATTGTTGTTATAGTTACATCTATATTGTTTCCGGAATCCATCCCATTAACAAATTGGATTGGGATCTTGGTTATTATATTGGCCGCTATCATCATTCAGTATCAACCGAATAAGACAGCTGCAGTGGATTATAAACTTTGGATCTTAAGTTGTTGTTTGGCTCTTGTATCTGTTGGTGCAGTAGGCGTAATTATGAAACTTAGTACATATCAACATTATAGCTTTACAGAAATACTTGTCTCAATGTATGGTGGTGGAGCTATTTATTTAACCGTTCTAGCTCGCAAGGAGTTTAAACAGATATTTGCACGTAAGATTGAACTGAAAATAGGAATGCTAGTTGGTGTATTAAATACAGTTGCCTATAGTTGCTATTTGTTTGCTTTGAAAGAGGGACCATCTAGCGTAGTTTATCCGATCATTAGTTTGAATTGTATTGTTGTATTAATTGGAAGTTTAATTATTTTTAAAGAGAGACTTAAAAGATATCAATTAGTAGGAATTATACTTACTCTTTGTGGGGTTGTATTGACAAAAATATAATGGAGCAACAAATAAAGGAGCCCCTTGGTATAGAGGTTCCTTTTTTAGGTTTCAGTAATTTCTTATCAACTTTATTTATGAAGTCTGAAGAGCTATGAAATAATAGCGGTTAAAAAGCATTTCTTTAACACAAAAGCAGTTATTCGATATTATTTATACGTTCTTTCCCCCATTATATTATCTATACGCCCAAGACCTTTTTTCACTGTCAAAATCATTTCATCAAACAATTCCTGAACTGTGGGGATATTATCAATAAGACCAATTACTTGTCCAGCCCAACCGAAGCCCTCTGCCTCATTTCCATCATAGATATATTTACAGTTAGCCTTTCCACTGATTTTATCTTGAAGATCTTCATAGGTTGCTCCTTCGTGTTCACGCTCAATAATGTTTTGAGTGTATTCAGTTTTTAATACTCGTCCTGGAGAACCTAAACTTCTTTTAATAACTACTGTGTCAGATTCTTTCCCTTTAAGAATCGCTTCTTTATATTTCTCATTTGCATAAACGCACTCTTGAGTAGCAATAAATCGAGTACCCATCTCAATTCCTTCTGCTCCTAATGCAAAGGCGGCTAATAAACCTCGTCCATCTCCAATTCCACCACTGGCTAGTACTGGAATTGATACAGAATCTGTGACACGAGGGATAAGTACCATTGTTCCTATATCATCACGCCCCAAGTGCCCTCCTCCTTCTTGTCCAACGGCCATAATAGCATCAGCCCCAAGTTGTTCCGCTTTCTGTGCTTGTCTAACTCCAGATACCAGAACCAAGGTACGAATGTTTTCTCCTTTTATACGCTCAAATACAGGTTGTGGATTAGCACCAGTTATTGAAATAGCCGGTACCTTCTCTTCAATGGCAACTTCAAGTAATTCCATATATTGACCATCGTGTTTTGCAATAGCAAAGTTTACTCCAAACGGTTTATCTGTTAGTTCTCGCACTTTTCGAATTTCATTTCGAAGTTTTAATGGTGTGCGTAGCGTTGCTGCAGTAATTTGCCCAAGCCCTCCTGCATTAGAGACCGCAGCAGCCAATTCAGCATATGCAAGATAAGCAAGGCCACCCTGAACAATTGGGTATTTGATTCCGAAAATTTCTGTTATACGTGTTTTCATATTTCTTTCCGCTCCCTTATCAATATTCTATATTACAAGTTTAACAATTCTATTGAAGAATATGTAATCCTTTTAAGTACACATAAATATAAAAAAAAACCGCTAATATATATTAGCAGCCTTTAAATTTATATAATTAAATTGCAAAGCCTAGCTGAATATTCTCGCCTTCTTTAACATCCTCTTTAAGAGAGATAAAGTCAGGTAAAATATCCTCTTCAATTTTACTTTCTTCAACAGTCACTTTCTTGGCCGTGATTTCTTTTGGTTCATCTTTATCAGTGTTAGGTTTAAGAGCTTTTTGCTCCTTATCTTTCACCGGCGAAGAAGCAACAACCATATTAGATTCAGTTATTTCAGAGGATATACTAGCATCACCAACAGCGGTCAATACTCGAGCTTCATCGGTGATGTTTTCATTTTCTTCAATAACTTTTTTATCAGTAATAACGTTTTCTACTTCTACGTAAGTAGTAGTTAATAATAGCGAAGCTGTTTTATCAGCATTAGAATTAAGGGTGTTTTGTTCCTCGACATTCACTTGTGAAGATAAAACTTCTACATCCTCAGCCTCAATAACAATCTCGCTTACTGGTTTAGGTTTTACGTTTGTCTTCTTATTAGTTGTAATGAGAGTAACATCTTCACCTAGAGAACTTACAGTTTCATAATTTCCTACAGAAGATTCAGTTCCCTCAGAGGAAATATCAGTATTACTCACAGCAATGGTTAATAATTGAGTCTCCTTAGCGATGTTCTCATTATTTATTTCAGTAGTATTTTTAACATCTTTTTCTTTATCAATAACTGTTTCTGGTTCTACATAAGTAGCAGTTAGTAATAGCGGCGCTGTTTTATCAATAATAGAATCAAGGTCTTTTTGTTCCTTAACTTCCACTGGCGGAGATACAATTACAACGTCAGATGTCTCAATAATAACATCTTTTGTTGGTTTGGATTTTGTTTTATCTTTTGTTTCATTAACAGATGTAATCAAAGTAACATTTTCACCTAAAGAACTTGCTGGTTCAAACTTCTCTATAGGTGTTTCAACTTCCTCAGAAGTAACGGTAGCATTATTTACAGTAACAGTTAAATTTTGATTTTCAATATCAGTATTTTCATTAATATCTTCTTCAATCGTTAAATCAACAGTATTAATAACTTTTGCAGGTTCAATATTAATTTCTTTGATGTCTTCTATTTCATTAACACCTTCAACCAATTTAACCTCAACGCTACTAGTTTCCTCTTGTGCCTGCTCAACAACGACACCCTCTTCTGGCTGATGTAGTTGTTCAAGAGCCGGCAGACCTTTACCCATAAGATTAATTGTAGCGTATTCAGGAAGGTATAATTCTTTATTTTCCATTACTTTCTTATATTCTTTTTCCCCTTGGAACTCGTCAACCACTTTTTGTTCAGTTTTTGACATTTCATTATAATCCTTTTTACCGTAACTTGGTGGTAACCATCCTTTTTTCATACTACCATAAAGATTAAACCTATCTAGCAACTCAGAATCAGTAAATTCAATATGACAAGTGCCTTTTTTAAAGAAAGAAACCATAAAATATTTTAACTTTATCTTTTTAGGTTCAGCTGCCTTTATATTTGCCGAAATTCCACTATCGCGCGCATCGTTCCATTTTTTCTGCGCATCTTCTAAAGTAGCTCGTAGTTCATTGTGATTAACTAAACCTTGACCTAAGTAGTTAAGTACTTTTTCTATGTCAGTTAGTTTATTTATCACATCATAGCTGCTAATTTCTAGTCTATTTGCATCCCAAGTAGAATAACTTCGTAAAGGTATAATGACTTTTTTGTTTATTTTCCAGCTTTTGTTTGTCTTCCATCCATTGTATAAGTGAATGTTTTTGCTTGTTTCATCATACCAGGAATGTTTATGTGAAAATTCATCAAACATTTCAATAAGACTGTCATCTACACTTTTTGAAAGAGCTTTTCTGATTTCTTCCTGTATTGAATAAATGTTATACAACGAAAAATCATAATCTACTAAAGTGTTAATCTTATTATAATATTCAGTCCTTAGCGCAGAGGTAAAAAGATCATTAAATTGATTACTAGTAAAAAGAGTTTCCCAATATTTATAGCGTACCGATTTTATATAGCTATTAATCATATCCCTGTTAGACTCAGCATAATTGTCTCCATCTACCGATAGTACTAAAATACTCTTTTTGTAACCATCCTCTTTAAAGGTATTTATAAAATTAGGCTTCATACTGTGGTATTCATTTATGAACCGAACACCAGCACTAACTTCAAACTTATAGTGTTCAACAATTCTTTTTAAAAATTCATCAATAACTAGGTCTTTTCCCATTTCCTCATCCTGATCAAAATATCTGTATTCCTCTTCTTGCTTTAACCCTTCTACAAACACACTACTTCGTACAGGTTTTGGGATGTCTATTTTAACCATAGCAACTTCAACATTTGTTTTACGTTCAGCCTTGGAAAATGAATCCTCTAAAAACTCAACGTCAGCATTTAATTCTTCCAATTTTCTTTTTAAATCTTTCCTTACTTTTGAGTATGGATTTTTAATTGTTTCAGCATTCATTAAACATACAATTTGACCACCTTTTTCTTGCATCTTGATTGCTTTCAGCAAATGTTCATCTGCTTTATCAAAAGGAGGATTCATAACTATTAAATCGTATTGTTTTTGCGTAGAATAGCTTAAGAAATCATCCTGGACAACTTTAAATTTTTTACCTTTTAATATAAGTTGAAGATTAGGATCAATTTCTATAACATCTAAATCAAGGTTTCTACCATCATAGTGACGCCCCCTATAAGAATAAGCCTCCTTATGCTTTTCAATAATAAATTCTGCAATATCTCCTTTTCCTGCACTTGGTTCCAACACACTTTTAACAAATGTAAAATCAATATCTTTTGTCATTTTTGCAATTAGTTCCTTTGGAGTTGGATAAAAGTTTGGATTGTTTAACATATTCTCACACACCTCAAAAATTATTTTTACTATTTTAAAGCGGTTTTAATTTTTTTGAGGTAAAAAGTGAATTTTTTATGTTGTTACCATAAAACACCCCTCTTACAACTAACAACCTTGGGGGGGGAATTGCATTTGAGCCACCAGAAATCCTTAAATTTTAAGAATCTAAATCTTTAAGAAAACGGGAGAAATCAGAAGATTTTTCTAAGGGTGGCATAGGAAGGTTATAGCAAAAATAGCCAATATGGGTATTTGCACCATACAAGTTAAGAGAGTAATCTTTATGTATAACAATTAAGGAGATGATGAGAGTATGAGAACCCAGGGGATTAAGGGTGGTATGTATCAGGAATGGGGACACAGAATTATCCCTTCAAGTGCTGGAGAATTAAAGGAAAAAAAACGATACTATAGAATATTCTACGGGCTTGTCCAATGGAGAGAAGCAGATGCTGGCAATTATCATAAAGCTTGTGTTCCGTTTGTAGAGTATGGAACTACTTCTGATTTTGATTTAGCGAGAAGAAAAAAGGAAATTAGAGAACTTTATCCGTGTCATATCTTAGATCAAGACTTAGATAAAGTGTTAGCGGCTATGAAAGAATTAAAAGCCAAATTTGATAGCGATATTAATGAATAAGACAAAAGAAGCGTAAGGTTACTTGCCCTTACGCTTAGTTATCTTATTAAGTATTTTATGATAACCATAAATACCCGCTCCTGTAAGAATGATAATAGTTCCCCATTGACCAGGCAAAAATTTAATTAACCAAATTGATATTATAATCGTGGCTACAAATAAAAGCCCTACCCAATTCTCGTGCTTTAGATGCTTTTTATTTGCCAAAATAGCTATATAACCAATTGGTGGCAAAAGAATACAAAGAAATGTTAAAAACCCGTCTGAACGATACCAAGGTCTTTTTTTCATATATATTTCACCTACTTTATGTTTACTTCTTGAAATTTTGTGCGCTTACTTACTGAAAGTTCTTAGAAATAGTTAAACCGCTTGAAAATCAAGCGGTTCTTAGTTTTAATCAATCTTATTTAAATAACTCTCGTAGTATACCTTTTGGATTCTCCAAGAAGTATTTTGTAATTTGATAGTGCTCTGTCATTTCATAACTTGTTTCTTCTATTTGTTCTCCATCAAAACTTAAAATAGTTGCATCAGGATATCCCAGTAATATAGGGGAATGAGTAGCAATAATGAACTGTGTATTACTGTTTGTTGAAAGATCGTGAATTATTTTTAATAAGCTTAGTTGACGTGCTGGAGAAAGTGCCGCTTCTGGTTCATCAAGTAAATACAGAGCCTTTTTATCGTTAAACCGATTATTAAATAAGGATAAAAAAGATTCTCCGTGGGACTGTTTATGTAGTGAGATACCTCCATAAGGTCCATAGACATCCCCTGTAAATTCTTCTTCATTCAATTCATCTAAATAAGTAGCAAAGTTATAAAAAGACTCCGCACGTAAGAAAAATCCATTGTTTACTTTAGGGAGCCACGATAAACGCAAGTAATCACTTAGTGTAGTTTCTTCTATATCATTTTCATAAACATTGTTTTGACCTCCACCACTTAAATTAAACCCACAGTTATCTGCAATTGATTCTAGTAAAGTAGATTTACCTGATCCGTTTTCTCCTACGAAAAACGTTACCTTGTTTTTAAATTCAAGTTCAGTAAAGTTCCTTATAACAGGAACATTAAATGGATATTTATTATATGATTTAATTTTTTCTCTTAAAAGACTTACTCTTTGTAATGATATAACTAGTCACCTCTTTGTTTCATTGTACAGATAATAAGTTAAGCTCCTTCTACAACCATAGATGTATTTGCTGATTTTCACAAGAAATTCTAGTTCTTATGTATAAGAAGATTATATAGGAGGTGTTTATATGTACTTTTTTAACTTTTGGTTTATGCTAACAGTAGCAATCGCCGGTTATTACCTACTTGAATACAAAAAGGCAGAACGTTTAGGCTTTAAGGACGAAAGAGATGTATATAGCGGAGGATTATTAGTTTCTAAAGGTGAACTTCACAAGGTATTAGGTATTAAAGAAAGAGATGTAAAATCCTTTCTTGAAGAATTCCAAGATAAATTACCTGTTCATAACGTTAATAGTAAGGATTATTACAGTGTTGAAAGCCTTAAAAGCGTTTTAAATACTAAGGTTGTTACAGCTGCTAATTCTGATAAATAAAAAGTGTTCTTTAAACTATAGATAATTTATACATCAATTATCAAACCAAAACACACACATAAAGATTGATAACAATACTTTTATGTGTGTGTTTTTTTATTAGTTATTAAGAACTTTCTTGGTATGAATTAAATGATATAGATAAATTCATCATTAACAAAAATCAGACATTCACTTATCTTTTTTAAATTTTTTAAGCAACTTATGATAACCGTATATCCCTGCTGCTGTGAGAAAAAGAATTGTCCCCCATTGTCCTGGTAAGAACTTAATTAACCATAATGCCATCGTAATAGTTGCTACAGTTAAAAGTCCTACCCAGTTATCGTGCTTTAAACGCTTTTTATTAGCTAATACAACGATATAACCAATAGGCGGGAGTATAATACAAAGAATAGTAAAAAAACCATCTGAACGATACCAAGGTCTTTTTTCCATAAATATTTCACCTACTTTGTGCGGAAATCTTGGTGCCTATTATATCAAACTTCCAAAATATTCATAGAAGACTTATTTCATATGACAATAAGAGCAGTTAATTACTTTATGTTACAGAAGTAACGTTACTAAAGCTCGTGCTACCATATCCGACAACCATTTTGGGACGCCCGCTTTTTGTAACTCATTTGAAATACCTGTGGTAATTGTTCCAGAGAATCCAACCACAACATTTAATGTCTTCATAACAAATTCATATTTCAAATAACCTTTAAGAAGTTTTTTTGATGTACTTGAGATTGGTAATTTGTTTATGTAAGTAGTAACTGTTCTGTTCCAAGCCACTTTTCCATAACGGCTCAATGTTTTAACCATTGCTTTTGCAGCAACTTTTGCTGCTTGTGATTTAACGCCCATAGTAGTCATCTGGCCAGATGACGAACTAGACGAATCGCTTGGTAATTCCTGCTGGATTCCATTTACAATATCACTTGAAGTAATACCAGCTTCCTGAAGCTCCTTTTGAAGTTGAACAAGTTCTTCTACTTCTTCATCAGATAATGTAGGTAGGTCCGCCTCCTCTATTTCAGTAGCGGCTTTTACTTGTAATGGCAACTGAGAAGCCATACCAAACAGCATTGTTCCTGCTACTGCTGCTGTGATGAGTTTCTTTTTCTTGCTGTTCATTGAATTTCCCCCTAAAAACTAGTAAATATGTAAGAATAAATAGTAGATTAACATAAACTAGATTATTGTTACAATATAATCCAGATACTTAACCAAAAAGAGGAATATTGTTACCGGTTATTTCCTTTTTATTTCATTAATTTTTAAGTGTTAAGACCCACTTATATGGAATTATTATGAAAAATATTTAAAATTCGTATATAAAAAGTATCCTTTCTCTAGGTATCTATATAATTATTGGCCAGTGAAGGCGCAGGTAACAGAGTATACTTCTCCTCACATACGTATGCTTTATCTTACAGACTAATAGGTAGCTCTGTTTTCTTATCTCCTTTTACTTGTTTTTGCTATTGCTCATATACACATAATTCTTCACTCGTTTTTTACAAAACATAGAAAAAAGCAGCTGAAATAGGTCGGCTGCTTTTCAAATTTACGGATTACATTAAGTTCTTTAAGGTTAAGTCATTAAAGAACTCAGCATATTCTGCTGGTATCTGATCAATCTTTGGTAGAACGCCATTAATAGCATTAACAATTAATGAGTTATTAAAGCGTTCTTGACTCTTATGATCCACCGGCTTACTTAAATGATTTACATCCTTACCGAATAACCAATTATATATATGGTTCTCAGCATCTGTCTGTGTTACTATTTCTTCTTTACAGACAACAATGGTTAAGATGTGATAAGCAACGTGGTGTTTCTTAAGATCTTGGTTTTTAAAGAAACAGTAATAGCTTTTTCCTGTCGCTCTCTGTCTTTCTTTAATTAATTCTTTAATATCCATTTCATTGTAGCGCAAATGCACATCTACAAAGAAAGTATCGCTTTTGTTAGTTGTTTCTTTATAGTTGATTTCGCCATCTTTAGCAAACACTAATGCCCCATCGTATTGATGGTTAACTGGTTTAATTTCCTCTTCCGGAATTAAATACCCTTCTTCTTTCCAGTTATCTAGGATAGCAAATAATTCTTCTTTTGAAATTAATTCATACCCTACCATTTCTTGAGTATAGAGTAATTTTTGAAGAAGTATCACTCGTAGTTCAATGGTAAAACCACCTGGCTCATATTCAGCCTTTTCACCAATTTTATATTGGTTGTAGCGGTTTACAATTGGATCCTCTTCTAAAAAATTAAACATATCCAGCGTTTCAAATTTTGATTGAAATAACTTTTTACCATTCTGTTTTACTTCTAGGCGCCTTAGTGGTTCCCTGTAGCGAATGTCATACGTTACATCATACAAAAATCTTTTAAAATCAGCAAGATGCCGAACTTCAGTATGTCCAGATGCAATTAGCGTTTCCAGCATTTTATCGGTTGCACCGCTAAAAAGACAGACCCAACAACCATTTCGACTGTTGGTAGAACCACAACCGTTTTCACTTGTGAGCTCTTCTTTAGTCATTGGACATTCTTTTCCATCTGAGTACATTGCATACAATTTTGCAGTAGGCAGTCCCCAAGGAAGCTTTTCTTCAGCCATAATATAAGCCCATAAATCAGTTGTTACAATCTTTTTAATTGGATAACACATTTTAACGTTATTAAAGTCAGGATTCCAACCAAAATAGATTTCTTCCTCTGAAGAATATTTTTCTATGGACTTCGCACGCTTACTAGATTCATCTAAACGACTTCCTAGCATCATTATGACATCATAATGTTTTGCTTGCTCCTTATTTGTCTCTTCCTCACTTTTAAGAAAGTTTTCTGACAAGTCAACAGAAGCTTGTGCAATAATTTCTTTCATTTTTTCATTCATTGGATTAATTTTCATCTTTTTCGTACACCACTGAAAAGGTGAAGGAGGCTTAGGAGCTACCACACCTCTACCTATAACATTCCAAAAGAAAGAATTTTTAAGATCTGGCTCAACTAGGTGCACAACTAAGTTTAGTTCCGTCTCAAAACGTTTGATTAATTGTAGATTCTTTTTTAAATACGTACTCATTTGATACGTTTCCACTTTGGTATCCGCGCTTACAATATGAACACGTTTAAAGCGTTTCTCTTTCGGTAAGCGACCCAACATTTTGAAAACGAGTACTAACACTAAAGAGCTGTCTTTTCCTCCAGAATAAGTTACAATCCATTCCTTGTCCTCTTTAAAATAAAGTTCTTCTAAGAAAGTGATAACATCCTCAAACCTTTGCACCAGTACTCCTGAGTTTAATTCGTCTATCAGACGAAATGTTTCAAAAAGCTCATCGTCTTTGTCGCTCATAACTTCTGCAGGTTCTAGTTTCCAATTTGTTGTGTCTAATGTATTGATGTAGCTTAAATCCAAAGCTAATTGTTCCGTTGCCAATTCAATCACACCTTTTGAATAATTTTTATAATTGTAAAAATTATTGGTCATATTTGTGAAAAAAAGAGAAAAAAGCAACGAACAAAAAAAGAACAAACCCTAATTATGGCTTGTTCCTGTATGTATGGTTTTAATAAGAACTGTATTTAGATTTTGGTAATTGAAAAAATAAAATTTTTAGTTTTATTAAATACTAATTCTTTTGGCGTACACAAAAGCAGGCATTCAGAATATACATTTTTATGTTCTCTTATATGGCTTTGAAATTATAGTTATATATTTAAAAAAGAAAAAATATTACGAATCTCAACCATTAAAGGATTGTGTATCTATCTTTACGTATATTATCCTTTGTGGTATTATTTATCCTGTTAATCCATTTTTAACAACACATTTTTGTCATTTATGTATTTTCTATTGTTAGTTAATGAGTATGCACATTAATTAATGCAAAAAAGAGCGGCTAATTCCACCGCTCTTTTTTTATTTGTTTTTAATCCGCTTCTGCACATTATCTACTCTTTCTAAAAAGTCTTTCAAAAAAACGGAACCTTTAGACGGCTAAGTAGTCTTTTCTGTTCGAGGAATATGTAAATTCAATACAAAAAAGCATAATAGTTAAAGAAATTTACACAAATTGATTTTTATGTTATATTTTATTCTCACTTACTTTTTCTAAGTAAAACAACAATATTAATAGATATCAATGCTGCACACATTGATATACAAAAAAAAGGAGCGGTACTACTATACCCGCTCTTTTTTAGCGTTTAGATTTTTGGAAATTCCCTAACATTTTCAAACCTATTCATTAGAACATTTAATTCTACCGTCAGCATAATGGTATATAAGTTGGCCCTTATCATTTTGATAGACAATATATCCATCGTCTCCTAATGCTTTATAAGCTTCGTATAAAGCAGTTGCCCCGGTTAAAGAAATAGCAAATTCTGTTTCATCTTTGATTTTAGTTGTATCTAAATGATTAAATGGTAATTTTGCACGCTTTGCTATCTTCACAATCTCTTTTAAGCGATTATATCTTTCAGGTCTATAATTAAATTCCTTAGCTTTTTCTAGGAGCTTCTCATACTTTGTGTTCACCTTTATCACCTCTTATTAAGTATATAAGATTTATTCCCTTAAAAAAGAAAAACGCCTCAATAAAATTTTTATTTCCCTTAATTTACTATAAAAGAATAAAAAACCATCTTTACAAAATTTATCTTGTGACTTAAACTAGTTTATGACGTTACATACTACGTTCTTCTTAATAGTGTTATAACGACAAACAACGTATGTTATGAAAAAGATGAGTCACTTTTTTATAACGAAAAGAGAGGGTTATGCCCTCTTTTTTTGTTGTAGCAAAACCTAACTAATTGAGGAGTTTGATCACTTAACACTAACAGTATTTAAGGAAGAAAATATACATATTAGTAGCTCTTTTTAAACATAGAATAAGATGATAGGAGTTTTTTTATGAAGAACATCTTAAAGATGTGTACTGGCATTCTAATTTTATTATCTCTAGGAGGTTGTTTTGGGGAGGATTACGATTTCTCTCCTCCAACCGTTACAATATCCCCAACCGTAAATGACATTATTAATATTGATTTAAAAGAGGCCAATATAGATTGGAGAGGAGAAAATAACAAACCTTATAAAAAAGAGACAAAAGACATCTCAAAATTAGCAGCGAAACAGCAGGCCTTAGCAGTTGGAGCTGAAACACAAGGAAACTTAAGATTTGATAATGAGGATTTTTCTGTAGGCGGCTTAACTATTTCTGTACTGAGAAATAATGAAAAGCACGAGCTTAAATTAAACGAGGAAGACAGAGCTTTTGATTTTCCTAAAGAAAAAGGTAAATATGTAATTGTAGTTGACCTGTATACAGATAGAGGCGAAGCACAATATGTAGGTAACATTGTAGTCAAATAAAATAATGTAGGCAATTACTCTAATAGTGTTATTTACAAAAATTAGCCAATATTATATACTTTATTTAAGACGAGTCATTAGACACGTTCTTCCTGATTTGCACAAAAACCATAGATGCTGCAAACAATTAATAGTTGCTTGTAGCAAAAAAGAGAGGCATTGTTCCCCTCTCTTTTTTTTGCATTTTTTTAGTTGTTCTCTTCAAGTAAATACTCTTCAGAATACCACTTGTTCTCGTCTATAGAAATCCCAATAAACTCTTTACACTTTTGATCTGCAAAAAGAAACGATACCGTGTTAATACCTGGGTATTGAACTTTTCTTTTAATTTCTTGAGCATTTAACTTCAGCAAATAATTAACGTTTCCATCATCCGTTGTTACCTTCTTAAACTTAGGGAATGTGGATAGCGCCGCAATCTTAGCAGCTGCTTCTCCCTCGAGTTCTATCCCTATGATAGGACAGTCCTCTCCCAAATCAAGCATAATGTCATCATTCTGTTCTAACTCTTCAGTACTTGCTATCTTATATTTTGAAGGATTAACCAAATATATATAGGCCATTCCGCTATTTTTATCATATGTAATACTTGTATAGTTACTTGGCATTTTAACTCTCCTTATAGAAGTGGTAGTTATTCTGCTTTCTTTATTTAGACGTTTATAATGTAACGGAATTAATATATAGTATTTTGTGGTCTGAGTAAACTACTTAGCTTAGTTAACATATTGGGCTTTAAGGTACTCTAGCAAGTCCAAACCCTTTTTATTCAACTGCATATCTTATTAGTACAAGCATTATTTAATTTTATGAAAGGAGAGCATAAAATTGCCAATTAACATTCAACCCTTTTTAAATGTAATTCAATCTATTTTGCAAAGTGTGGGACAAGTAAGTAATTTACTACCTCCATTCATTCTTCCGCCATCTTTACTTCCGCCTTCATTTATAGCTCCACCACTCTACAAAGAAATTGCTATTCCTGTACCTCAACCACCAGGAATTACCGGTTTACCACCCTTCATTTACTTTGATATTTCTACTTTTTTCAACGCAACACAAGAACAAAATATTAAAGATGCCATTTCAATTGTATTATTTAACTGGTCTTTCCACCTCACTCAGAAATGGAACGGGGGATTAAATAACGGCCTATCACAGCTAGCGTCCTGTTCAAATGCGTATGCTACGAAAAACCTTAAGCCTATCTGGTATAAAGGAGTAGCTATAACAAATGGTAGGAAGGCCTTAGAAGTCGCAATGGACCAATTTACTGAAATGATTAAAGATAACGGATTTCGCCGCTCACCAAAATCAAGAATTGACTGGATAACTATCCCCTTTTATGATCCAATTGTTTTAGCCACAACAAGCACTGGTCAAAATAACGTTCCTTTAAATTTTATAATCAATGCGACAAAACTTGATGATCCTGGGATTGGTTTCAATGCAGGATCTATGTTTCACGCTTGGCTCCATCGTGCAGGTTTTCTAGATCCCAATTCGACTAGCTACTTTATTACAGAAGCGTCAATGTGTGTAATGAGAGGGTATCAACCTAAACACCCTGATGTACCTGACACAATTTATTATCAATATTTTGATTAATAGATAACTAAGAATACAGGTATAAGATATACAAAATTAGTTAATTTTTTATAATGTCAGCACTTGTCCAAGCAACTATAAGTAATTTGAATATCATAAATTATAAATCATCCTATCAAATAAGAGTTAAAAAGCTACTTGGGAGAAATAATCCAAGTAGCTTTTTTCGTTTTTATGTTGTATTTGATATGCAAATTTAAGTTAACATATTTTCTTCAAACGTATATAAGTAACTCCAAACGCTTTTTAATTTACCTGCTTATACACTCTATATAAAGTACCTTAGCTAATGATTATAAGTTAGTTTTTTGTTTAATTAGATGAATATAAAGTTGCCATACCTTTAATTGAAGATAGAATTTGTAACACCTGGGTACGGTTTTCAGGTTTAAAATCAGTAACTAGAAGACTAAATCCATACATTACATCAACATATGTTTGCAGAGCCGAAGCAATAGCATTCTTGGAAACATTAGGAATGTTATTAATATCAATTAATTGTTGCGAGACATTTCTAATAGCTTCGTTCTGTTCTACACTTAATTTAAGCTTATTTTCTAATAGATTTAAAATGTTGCTTACCATACGGTTAAACTGTGAAATACAGGAAGGATCTCTTAATGAAATAAGAGTTAGCACATCTGATTTTAAACCCACTAAACTACTATAAAAGAGAGCTTCACTATTTGGATCTGAAAATGTAATTGGATTATTAACTGTCATCCTCATTCCTCCTCTGCAAAACCTAACTAAAAAAGGTTTATAGAAACAATCTACGTGGCTTTTAAGAGAATGATTCCATTTGGCTAAATAAAAATACTAATTAAACTTGGTGCAGAGTTAAGCGCACATTATGAAGACGACTATTCTGAAGTAAGAGAAAATGAAAACTGCTATTTACATCACTTTGAAAATTAATATATTTTAATACACTCGACCTTTAAAATATTTTTTAAATATATGTTTTTACAGCCAGTATGCTAAAAAATGCGGGTTTTGACTAATAATATGTTTTTCTGAAATATCTTATATGACGTTTGTATTCCCCTTTTTATCTTATTTATTGACTGTATGAAATTATCCATATTTCCACCGAAAAGGTAGACATATCCAAACGTTGGGTGTTAAGTTAGTGTTTGTATCCCCTATCTTCCTTACTACCAAAATTACTGGAGGTGATAATACTGAAAGCACTCCTCTTTATTTTAACTGTTGCTGCACTTGTTCTTTTTATTAGGAAACTAGCAGTAGAACGAAAAAGAAACAGTGGGGTTATACCCATTAAAATGCTTCTTACAAACATTTGTATGCTCTTTTTTTCTATTAACTGTTGTTTATCATTTGCTCTTAAATATACAGGGATTATAAGTTGGGCAGTTAACCTTGTACTTCTTCTATTGGCAGCTTACTTTACAAAGTACTTGCCAGACTCAAAGAAAAAAGAAAAAAACATATAACACATAACTTAAGTCAAACTGCTATTACTTTTATTAATTGTAAAAGTTTATTATGTATCGAGTGAGGTGTTAAAATGCAAACAATAAAACGAAACTACTATATAATAGCCCTTATTTTAATGTTTTTCTCTACAGCGGTGAACTTAATTTGGAGAGAAAAAGATTGGCCTGGATATTTTACGATGTGCTCGTTTATTGTTCTTCTTATCCTAACCATCGCTCTAAAAAAGGATAATGATAAGAATAAAAAGTAATGATATCGCCCCGCCATTAAGTTCATTATTTGATTTCTCCATAAAAAGACCTAGAACACAAAATTGTTCTAAGTCTTTTTTCATTTTGAGAAAGTTATGTATGTCCATTAGAATTTAGGTTCTCTTGCTTCTCTTTTCTCTTTATGTAGAGATCCTCAACCGCCCCTTCAAGCAAAACAATAAAGGCGGATACTATTAGCGCGCCTAAAAAAGTAAGGTTAACTCCTGTAAAAAGATTTGCAGACAGTATAAATAACAGCAATGCATAAACAATTGATTTAAATGAAATGACAAGAGGTTTTTTAAGACCAAGTTGTTTTACAAGACCTGAAAAAATACCGCTAAAGAAGATTTCTACTATGAATGCAATCCCAATTGCTAAAAAGGATAAAGAAAATAAATTACTAAAGTGATTCACTGAGATTAAGCCGGGAAGCGCATAACTAATACCCCAAAAAGTACCGAAGAGAATTACTGCAGGCAATACAAATATTAAACAAATTGAAATTGAAGCAATCACCATTGCAAATAACATTGAAACCGTTGTTTGATCAGTTCTTTCCTTCATTTTTTGAAATAACACAAACAACAAACCAAACACTATAGAAAATGTAATAGCTATGCTTATGTAGATTGTCATTTTGCACCCCCTTTAGTATTTTGGAATTATTATACAACAGTTTAGTTGTTCTTTGAATACCATTGAGATTAAAAGAATGTGTTACAGGTGCTATAAAATTAAAAAAAGAGCAAGATATGGGTATCTTTGCTCTCATTGAATTTATATTAGATTTTACAAAGCTATTAGTGTAGTTTTGTATCCTGGAGATTTTTTGTAATCCTTTCAGATTTCATACCTGTATTCTGATAGAATGCTCCGTCTACAGTAATATTCTCAAGGTTTACAATCACATCACCAAAGTTGTTTTTTAAAGCGCTAAAATGGAATACATTTCCCGTTTTAGTAGTAATATAGTGATTTTTAGCAGGACCCAAAAATTCAGAAGCAATCGATTTCGCTAAATTTTCAATGCCCTTTTCGCTAAAAACTGTGTTCGTTAATAAATTGCTATCAATAGCTTTAAGAATAATTCTTTGTCCATTAACCGTTATCATTTTAATGCACCGTTTCCTTTTTATATTCTTTTGAATAACCTTTATTATATCGTATTTTAGTTAGTTGGTTTAGCTTTGAATTTAAGACTTGAATGATCAACATAATGTACGCTATGCTCACCAAAATCATTTGTCTTTAGCTCAAATACTATATTACCTTCGATGAAAATTCTGTCCTTAATCGTTTTAAGAGGAACAACAGTTTTTGCTAAAACTTCATCCATCCCTGTAGCTTCATTAAAACCAGAATAATTAAAAACAAATCCTACTTTCATTTCTTCGCTACATAAAACAATAGAAGTATCTGGAGCCACATCTGCTATAGACGGTAACTCATCTCCGTTTTCATCAATACCGCTACTTCCAAAGAAAGTCTCAGTGGCTAAAAAGAAAGCGTCAGTTGACACATATCTTTCCTTACATCTTAGGGGTAAATGCGGATCAATGTCTAATGACACATTATATTCGTGTGATACATAGTAAAATGTATCTCGCCCTTCCATTTGCCAAAAAGGTGTTGTTGTAACAAATTCACGATATATTTCTTTTCTTTCTTCTTTTGAGTAAATTTCATAAGTATGCATTTTAAATTCCTTCTTTCATTTAGTTATTTCTTGGTCAGATAATAAGTAGAAATTAACTAAATGGAGAAAAAAGTTAAATTTATATAAAAAAGAGGCTTAAATGGCCTCTTATACATATTTATTAAATTAAATAAGCGAAAGCTCATAGCACATAAAACTATTTTCTTGCTCTTTAAACTGGTTTTTTAATAGAAAGCTTTGAAACTCAGGCGAAAGAACTGTTTCCGCTACTATCTTGGAATAGCCATTTTCTTTTCCATACTTTTTTAAAAAGTTTAGGATTTTCAGTCCAGTTCCCTGTCGTTTATGAGCAACTTCTATTTGGGCAATTACTAGGTTTCCAAATGGTTTATGATCTCTAATCATAAGTTCATTGCTATTTCCTCTTATATAAATGTTTTGGTACTGTTGATAAGCTAGAACCCCTCCGTTGTTGTCATTCTCCATAAGTGCCACCAAGGGCTTGAATTTCTCAATATCTGGTTTATGCATTTTTTCTTTCTGTAATGTTTGCGCCTGCATATAAACACTCCTTAATTCTTTTTAAAAGTATAAGAAGAATAGGTGTTGTTTAGGAAAAATAAATAAAATATTGCTATGAAGATGATTAATTAAATTTGTTTAAGTCTACTTGTTGTAGCAATTTTACAATAAAAAAAGCCTTGCATTTAATCAAGACTTTTTTCATAGCATTATGTATTTTCTATATTTAATTAATACTTCCCAGTAATTAAAAAATACCCAAACTCACCTGACCACAGGAGCCCGAAGGTAAATAACATTATGCGTTGTATTTTTATAGGCGCATTCAAAAAAATAAGAGCAATTATTCCTACTATAATATTGTCTTGCCCACTTATAAATACCTTCTCTAAGCTCTTCTTCTTTGCAAAGAGACTGGCACTCATTAAAAATAAGCCCATTAAAATCATTAAAGAAATCATAATTATTGCTATCAACTTATTGATCCTCACTTCTTGTATAAAAACTTTTGTAATTTATCAGTGATATGTATATAAGTCCTAGCATTTTAGCTTTCTCAAAAATCAAAAACTCTCTATATACATCATCAAAGTCTTCTAAAGTTCTTTTAAAGCAGTTATAAGCTGTATGAAGCTCAAAGAAAGATGTTTGTAGTGTTTCTCTTACTTCTTGCGAATAACCGCTAATACGCCCATTTATAACACACCCTATTACTCCGGCAATAGAAGCCCAATAGGAATTAAAATCAGCGCTAATTAAATCCTCTTCTGTTAATTCACCTGCATACTTATCCTCTATTTTATTAATACCTTTAGCGGGAAATGGGTTATCTAAAGATAGTTTTAAAATTTCCTTTAGTACATTAGGAAATGGTTCGCTAATAACCAAATCTCTTACATATTTATAAAGATAGTCTAACGAGGCAGTTGGAGGATTACTTTTGACGTTAATTGCTTGATACAGTTGCCTTACTTTAATCTGTCTTAATGTTAAATTCAATACTTATCACCTTATATATTTTTTTCTTCAAAATTATAACACGATTTTAATTTAAATAATCCTGTTTAATGTGCAGAGTTATAAAAAACTGCTAAACAAGATGAATAGCAGTCTTTACATTTTATTTTAAAATTAAGAGCGGTTGTTTTCCAAAAGTTTATAATCCATTTTAGTAAAATGAACACTTTCACTCGTTACAAATCCAATTATTTGAACTTTCACTTCTCTAAGAAAATGCATTATTGTTTTTTTATTACTCACGATATTCTTAATTGCTTCTTTCTTCTGGTCATAAAAATCCTTTCTTGCCAGCGTGTCATTTGCTGCCATTGAAATATGCCAAAGATTTGAAGCGCTGTGATTGACAATATAGACATATCCTTTAATATCATCTGGAGATATACTATCCTTATCTATACTTTCTTTAGATTCTCCCAGAATAGTATTCACTACCTCATTATTAAGATCATTTGTTAAAATTGATTTTACCTTTGCTTGTTCTAGTTTCATAAACACATTCTCCTTTACTAATAAGGTATCTTTGTTTTTTTATATTGTAATGGAGAACAGTGTGCATTTAGGAAAAATACAAAAAAGAAGACAACCATTGCAGCCTTCTTTTTTGTTATTTAACTTTTAAATTCCCTCTTTAAAAGTTACTTTATTTAAATCCACTTAGCAAACCAAGCAACATAATATGCTGCTGGAATAAAGAGGAGCTGTGCTAAGATGGTTCCAGCTAGCTTTGAACTAACCATAACTAGCGAATAACTTTTCAAATAAACATAAAACCCTCTATCTTTTACTACTCTATCTGCCAAAACCGAAGCTTTAGGATCAATAAATAGCGTTAACAAGATAGTTGCTATACCATTTATAATTCCTGATGACATTAAAGCGGCTTGAGAATAATCGCTTGGTACGAGCATTGACGCATAGATAGAAGAAAGTACTCCAATGGTAAATACAGCCGAAATAATAACATTGATGCAAAAGAGCCGCTTAGGTAATGTTTTATATGTAATCCCTTTTAAATAGGATAACTTAGGTAATCTAAAACACTTTAAAACCTTTTTTATTCCTTTTGGATTAAAGTAATGAGTAAATAGTGCGACTACCGACCCTCTCTGATTTGATAGTTGAATAATGGCACGAGAAAAGATAGTTATAAATGTTGGGAATAGCAAAATACCTAATAAAACACCTATAGAAGTTACCCCTATTAAGATTCTATATTGGCCTTCTATAAAATGCAGTTTATTTACGTCTGGTGCTTCAGCAATAAGTTTTGCTGTTAGTGGCTGCTGGATCATAGTAGAAAATCTTGAGACGATAACCAATGTACTAAAAAGCGATATAGCTGTCGCGATTAGCCTTACTCTTGCTCCTGATATCCTCGTAGCATAAGCTAATGTTTCCACCATTGTTACTACTAATAAAAAAAGGGATATTATAATTACTTTGCTCGTTAATAGATCCATTTAAATACTCCTTATAATACGTGTATCTTGTTTGTATTTTTACTTATTTGCTTTTAAATATTTAAAACTCTTGACTATCTTTGTCTGGTTTACGGAATATAGTATAGTATCTTGTATAGTATTCGTAACCTACCCCTATGCTATAATTCCCTTTTTCGAATACTAAAAGATTTTGTGTTTCACTTCTATCAACTAGCTTCCAACCTTTCTTTTCCATTAATTTAATAAATGGTTTTGATTCTCCCTGTTTTCCTAAATATAAAATAGAATTATCTTTTTCACCTACTTCAACTACATCTTTATGTTTTATTAGCATTTTTGAAGCGGCTATAGCTAAAGGAGTGGGGTTTCCTTCTTGGAAAATAGTATCCCTTTTTAGAAATACAAAAAAGGATACAACAATACTAAATACGATTATCACAGATAAAAATATTTTTAAATTCAATTAATAGCACCTCCAACCAATTCCATTTTACTACAAATTATTTAATTAATGGATATTGTTTTGAAGTTGATTAATATATTTTTAAGTAATATACAAAAAACGAAAGCGGAAGCTATATTACTACCTTCTTTATATAAGGCAGTAATGTTCAATATTAATTTTTCCTAATAAACAAAATAGTTATATAAATATCTCCTAAAATGTTTTAAAATGGAATAGTAACAACATTCTAACTATTTAGGGGGTTTTACACTATGACAAATAAAGTTGAAGGTAGCGGAACTATTTCAGTTAATGATGACAAAACTATTGTATTTCATCCTGGTCCAGAAGATGATCAACTTATCTTTACCCTTTATGACTGCGAATTAGTTTTAAATAATAGTCATAATCCTGTATCAGCTTTAGCTAGTTATAGTGTTAAAAATTTAATTACAGAACAGGAATATCCCCAACAGAGTATTAACTGGAGAATAGTAGATGGAGAGTGGACTATCTGTAGTACAGAACATCTATTAGAGGAGCCAATTATCAAAAGAATGATAGGGAAACATAATAGCTCTCGCAATCATCTTGTAGTTAATGGTTTTTTTGATCACTAAAACACCTACACGAAAATCACTTAGTTTAGAAGAATGTCGATATCTAATTTTTGGAACATAATGAAATCAAAAAAGAAGGCTGTATTAAATGCAGCCTTCTTTTTTACTTACTTAGGATCCCAATGTGGATAGCGACCAAAAAATTTATTTAAAGCCTCTTCTCTTTCTTCAAGAAGTTGAGTTTCCCAGAACATTAAATCTCTTTCTAGTCGTTTTCTTTTAGCGCTTTTCTTAGTGTATTTAAGTTTTTCTTTGTATTCTTTTACTGTCTTTTCAGCAAAAGCTTTTGATTTTTCTTTTAGTTCTTTGCTATCTGTCATATTTTAAATCTCCTATCAAAAATATTAAGCATCAAATGAATTTAAATGGATTTATAAAGGGCTACCGAATCTTTGTTTTTCCATTCAAATTGCTAATGATTGTTTGTTAAAAATTAAATCAATGGGCAAACATAAAGTATTCCCTCTTAGATTAATTGTAGGTATTGAAGAAATTTTCGACTCTATAATCATCCCTACGCTTACAACAAAAAGGTTAAATTTAATGTTGTAAATTTAAAAAGCAGTCTATATAAGATCACTTTTTTATTATTTTACCCAAAAACGAAAAATAACAACTATATTTTTCCTAGCAAGAACATTTACGGAGGTAAAAATATTATGTTATACAAATTATTTCAAACAGTTTTCGGAGAATTCATTATAGACTACGGTGATTTTGTTCCTGAGCACTGTAATTATCCTGCATATGTTGTAATTGAGGAAGCAGATGAGCGCGAATTAGAGAATGATTATAAAGTAATTCAGATAGGATATAATCCATTTTCAGCAAAATATTTAGATTTAAAAATACGTAAATCTCCTAAATATATTTGTGATGTTGAAGTTGATTGGAGGCCCGCTAAAGATAGCAGAGAAACAACTCTTACTCTTTTTAGTAAAAGTGG